>Ga0115008_10000566_pt1 | contig 28079 bp, 23 predicted proteins | sample FraStrMetagenome_FD_87164 | JGI IMG/M metagenome (GOLD analysis project Ga0115008, IMG submission 87164) | Marine eukaryotic phytoplankton communities from Arctic Ocean - Fram Strait ARC3M Metagenome | ecosystem: Environmental > Aquatic > Marine > Oceanic | place: Fram Strait | collected... | reverse complement strand
TGAACCCAACTATCGTTTTGTAATCTATAAACTTTAGCATAACCACTAAATGGTGGACTACTACTTAATCTAGATCCTATAGCAACAGTATAACCATCTGAAGATAAACTTACACTTCTACCGAATCTATCATTTGAAGCATCACCATCAATATCTTGACCTATTTGAGCCCAAACATCAGACATATTTTCAAAAATTCTGACATGTCCTGATCTTATTCCATTTTCATCATTATCTGAAGCTCCAATAGCTACAATATTACCATCTAAAGATAAACTTACACTTGAACCAGATCTATCACCACTCGACTCTCCGTCTATATCTTGACCTATTTGAGTCCAAACACCTGATTGATTTTCATAAATTCTAGCATGACCAGAATCTTATCCATTTCCTGCATTTAAATAAGCTACAATTACTATAATAGTTCCATCAGAAGATATATCAATACTAGATCCTGATGCGTTTATTATTGCTTCTCCTATTATATCATCTCCTATTTGTGTCCAAACTCCATTAAGATTTTCAAATATTCTTACATGACCTGAATTTTCACCATTTCCATCACTTGAAGATGTTCCAATTGCTATAATATTTCCATTATCAGAAATACTAACATCAAACCCAGATTGATCACTAGCATTATCTCCATAAATATCCTGACCAACTTGAACCTGACTCAACCCTAAAAAAGGCAACACTAAAAAAAGAAACGTAATTTTTTTCATAACTGTGTTATTTTCTTACAAATATACGTATTCATTTAATTTCAACTCAAATTTTAAAAATTTCACACTTATCAACATATATATACATAACATCATTTTTCTTTTAAAATTTAAAAAAAACAATGGTGGTTATTATAGTGTGTTAATAGCTACTATAACTTTATGACACTTTACTTTGATATATGACTTATGAGAATTACTTAATAGTTAGTTAACATTAACTTTACATTTAAAGTACTCATTTCTAAACGAATTTACAAAGCTATCAACAGCTGTTCATAACCCATGTTGACAACTTAAACTTAATAAGTATTTCACTTTTTCTTGTTGGTATCTCATTAGATGAGGTCTAATAACTTCGCTACAAAAAATGGTTAACTAATTAGGTTATCAACTTTAAGATAGTGCTTGTGAAAATTACTGGATAAACCTAATAAAAGTTTTAAGTACTTAAGATAAGATATGAACAAGTAATGAATACAAAAGACTATAAATGTTAACACTGCCTATTTCCGAAGAAAAAGTGAATATCATCAAACTTAAATGTTATGAATAACTATCTAGATCATACTATGGTTTTGTTATGAGCAATTATTAACTTTAAGGTTTTAAACAACACAACAAATTATGACGATTTCAATAGGTAACGATCACGCAGGGACCGAGTATAAACAGGCTATAACTAAACATTTGGAAACTAAAGGATATACTGTTAATAACTATGGTACAAACGCAAATGACAGTGTAGACTATCCAGATTATGTTCATCCTGTAGCTAATGATGTTGTAGATAAAAAAGTAGATTTTGGTATTTTAATTTGCGGGAGTGCAAATGGTGTTGCTATGACTGCAAATAAATATCAAAAAGTGAGAGCAGGGATTTGCTGGACAAAAGAAATTACAGCACTTACGAGACAACATAATAATGCTAATATTTGTTGTATTCCTGCACGATATACTGCTGTGCAACAAGCAATCGCTATTGTAGATACTTTTTTAGACACACCATTTGAAGGGGGACGTCATCAAAACCGAGTGGATAAAATTCCTATTTCATGTTAGACGTTAAATAGATGAGTCATTCACATTTTCATAGTCACTCGCATAATAATAATAATGATTTAAAAGGTAGAAATCTTATAATCTCTATTTTTTTAAATATAGTTATTACTGTTGCGCAAGTTATTGGTGGATTACTTTCTGGAAGTTTGTCTTTATTAAGTGATGCACTCCATAATTTTAGTGACGTTGTATCGTTAATTATCAGTTATATTGCTAACCGACTTTCAAAACGAGATGCTTCTCTTCAAAAAACATTTGGTTATAAACGTGCTGAAATTTTAGCAGCTTTTATAAATGCTTCTACTTTAATTATTGTTGCTATTTTATTAATTATTGAGGCAGTTAAGCGTTTTCAAAGTCCGCAGGAGATTGAATCAGATGTCGTGATTTGGTTGTCTTTAATAGCTATTTTAGGTAACGGGTTTAGTGTCCTTTTACTTAAAAAAGATGCTCAGACTAACATGAATATGAAAAGCGCTTATCTGCATTTGTTAACAGATATGATGGCTAGTGTAGCAGTTTTTATTGGAGGGTTATTAATGAAATATTACCAATTATTTTGGGTGGATAGTGCATTAACCTTTGTTATTGCATTGTACTTAATTTATATGGGTTATGATTTATTAAAGGACTCAGTTAAAGTATTAATGTTGTTTACTCCTGATAGCATTCAAATTGATGATATTGTCAAGGATATTCAAGATATTAAAACAATTAAAAATGTACATCATGTACACATTTGGCAGTTAAATGAAGACGAAATACATTTAGAGGCTCATTTAGATTTTGAGGAAGATATTACTTTATCTCAATTTGGTAATATATTGCAAGAGTTAGAGGAGTTGGTGTTTCATAACTTCGGAATTAACCACGTCAATATTCAACCAGAATTTGGTAAAAGTGGAAATAAAGATGTAATTGTTCAAGACTGATTAAATTTGAATTGTCATTCTGCACTTGATGCGGAATCCAAAATAAGAAGATGAGATTGCCACGTCGCATACTCCTCGCAATGACACTCTAGATTATGATAGACATAAAAATAAAAGAATTCTCAGAAATCACTACTCAAGAACTTTACGATTTACTTCAATTACGGAGCGAAGTTTTTGTTGTAGAACAAGATTGCGTGTATCAAGATCTCGATGGTAAAGACCAAAAAGCACTACATATTATTGGTTTTAAAAATAATAAAGTGGTCGCGTATACGAGGGTGTTTAGACCAGGAGATTATTTTGAATATGCAAGTATTGGCAGAGTAGTGGTGAGCGATAAAGAACGTGAACACAAATATGGTTATGATATTATGAAGGCTTCGGTACAGGCTATAAAAACACATTATAACGAAACCAAAATCAAAATTTCTGCACAAACGTATTTAAAACGTTTTTATAATAATCTAGAATTTTTTGAAGTAGGCGAGGAGTACTTAGAAGATGGTATACCACATATTGGGATGATTAGAACTTAATTTTCCTTTCTAATGGTAGTTTCGCCAACATAAGTAATTAAGATTTCTACACGACGATCTAATTTAGGTTCTCCTCCTAACGGAAATTTTCTACGCATCCCAACATATTTCATGCGTCGTTTATTGACACCTTGTTTAGCGAGATAGTCATAGATAAATTTTGCTCTAGCAACAGAAAGGTTTCGTTTTTTCGTTTTACGATCAATAGCATCCCTACTGTTTTTGGTGCAACATACGTGACCTTGTATTGTAAAGTATAAATCTTTGCGTTCTACAAGAACCTGAGCAAGCTCTTTTAATGTTTCTTTAGATTCAGGTAATAACTTACTGTAACCAGTTTTAAATAATATATTGTTGAGCTCAAATTTATCTCCTGCAGTTAATTCTCCTTTTAAAATCTCAGTAGCTTCCCTTTTTTTAGCCTCTACTGCTTGTGGAGCTTCTTTTTCTTTAGGAGGAAATATAGAAGACACAATAATTTCAACCTTACGATTAAGACCTCGTATTTTGCTTAAATCATCTTCTTTAATGAGCTTTAGTAAAATTTCTCCTTTACCATCAACATTAGTAATAACCGATTCGTCAAACTCGTTATTTGAAAAAATAGTTTTGATAGAATTAGCACGATCCTGTGACAATTTTAAGTTATAACTATCACTACCTCTATCATCTGTAAATCCATAGATAGCAACTTTTCCTATATCCATACTCTCAATTTCCGATAAGAACATTAACAATCTATTATGCTCTGTTGGAGGTATTTCAAATTTATCTGTTTCAAAATAGACCTCATGCGTCATCTCCTTTTGAGCGATCAAAAGTTGTGAAAATAGAAGTGTTATGAATAAAAGTTTTTTCATGTTAATAGTGAAAACATAATTTAAATATAGAATTTATTAATGTTTTGGTCAAATTTAATGTCATTTTCAATCTAAATAGCTCAAATAATTAGATGGGTTTTTAAGTATTTCTACACCTTTTTGAATCTCAATATTATTTGAAACATAATAAGTATACAAACCTTCGCGATAGAAATATCGTTTTACAATTTCATCAGATAGTAACGACAATAACTGTTTTTTGTTACTGTCTATCGCTTTGTTCTTATAGGCTTCTAATGAGGAAACTAAGTTAGAATAGTCTGTATCAATTTCAGAGTTTAATTGCTCTTCTTTAGCAACAGAAAGCGCATTTGCAAAAGCTTTTTCTGTTTTAGTTTCAAAGCTGAAACTGTTCGCTTTTAAAAAGCTTTTAAAGTTATTAAAATCGGAATTTGATAACGTGAAATTTTCTAAATCGGTTACTGAGTTATTGTAATAATATTCAGTAGCATACTTAAAAATTAGATTTTCATTAGTAATTGCTTTGGTAATAGGACTTAATTTAGTCGCATCCATTTCTAAATCAGGTTGTACTCCTCCACCATCATAAACAGTTCTACCTTTTTTAGTTTTAAAGGCGTTATAGTTTTCTTGTTTTGTGCGTGTTGCTTTTCCGTTTTCATCACGATTCCAATAATCAAGTGCTTGTATACACCGACCTGAAGGTGTATAATATCTAGAAATTGTGATTTTCATTTGTGTACCGTAAGTTAATTTTTTTGGACGCTGTACGAGTCCTTTTCCAAAACTACGCGCACCAATAACCACAGCACGATCGAGATCTTGCAAAGCACCAGAGACAATTTCACTTGCTGATGCACTTGCACCATCAATTAAAACGACTAAAGGGATTTCAGTATCCATTGGTTCGTTTTTTGTGTAATAGGTTTTGTTATATTTTTTGACTTTAGATTTTGTAGTAACTACTAATTGGTTTTGTGGCACAAAAATATTGGTCACATTTACTGCTTCTCTTAATAATCCGCCTGGATTTCCACGAAGGTCTAAAATTAGTTTTTCGGCACCTTGGTTTTTTAAATCTCTAAGCGCACTTTTAGTCTCAGCTGATGTTTTGGCATTAAATTTCCGAAGAACAATATAACCTGTGTTTTCATTCACCATAGAATAGTGAGGTACAGCATGAATATCTATAGCTTCCCGCTGTATGGTTGCATTTTCTGTTTTACCCTGTCTAATGTACGTAACATCAACACTAGTTCCTGCACCACCTTGTAATAAGTTTCCTGCATCATCTTTGAAGTCTGCAACGGTCACATTATCAACTTTTATAATTTCGTCACCCGCTTTTAATCCAGCCTTATCTGCTGCATAATCCTTGTAAGGTTCAATAATAACTAAACGGTCTTTTAGCGTTAACACATTTGCGCCAATACCAGTGTAATCTCCTGCGTTATTTATTCTTGCAAATTCGACGTCTTGCTCGTTGTAATAGTTAGTATAAGGGTCTAAATCTGCAAGCATACTTTTAATAGCAGTATCCATCAAATCCCCAGGGTTTGTGTCATCAACATAATTCATGTTGAGTTCTTTAAAAAGCGTTGTAAAAATTTCTATTTGCTTAGCAATTTCGAAAAAGTCACTTTTAAAGGCTGTTCCTCCAAAAAAGACAGTAAGCGCTAAAAGCGGAACTAAAACACGTTTTTGTAGTAGTTTTTTCATCGGGTTAATATCATTTATTTAGTAGCCACTTTGTTAGAAAATGTCTCTAAAAGTTGTTTCATTTTTTTATCAATAGAATCAAAATCCGTTCCATCCTTACCAATGTACAAAATCATTAACGTATAACACGACGAAATGTTGTTAAAATACTCTGTTTTGTTGAGTCGGTAAGCTTCTCGCAATAAACGTTTGATTCGATTTCGGTCAACTGCTTTTTTAAAATTACGTTTACTTACAGAAACGCCTGTTTTAAATTTAATGTTGTCATCAAACTCAGATTTTAGAAATACCAAACGTAAAGGATATGTACTAACCGATTTCCCTTCGGAAAACAATTGTTCTATCAATTTTTGGCTTTTAAGCTTTTCTTTTTTAGGGTAAGAAAATGACATATATAATAACGCTATTTAGTCCGTTTTATTAGTGTGGATAAATCGTTGTAAAACAAATAAAGTAAATTTAAACCGATTGATAATTATTTTGAAGTTATAATCGACCAAATCCTATGTTTATCTCAGATATGAGTAAAATACAACAAGTTTTAAGATAATGTAATTAAGAATAATGTTAGTTTCTTTAATTATTATGGACTAAACAAAAAAACAAACTATGTGGTTAACTCAATTATTAAAAGAACATGCAGATGAATCTGCAGCTAAATTTCCTGATGCTATAAAACAAATCATGCGTAATGCTATTGATGCGCTTTCAGAATCACAATTAACGAGTAAAGCGTTAAAAACGGGAGATCAATTTCCGTCGTTTACACTTCCAAACGCAAAAGGTGCTGAGGTAGATTCTAAAACAATTTTAGAACATGGTCCTTTAGTGATTGCTTTTTACAGAGGCGGTTGGTGTCCTTATTGTAATATAGAACTTAAAGCATTGCAGAGTGCTTTACCTGAGTTTAAAACAAAAGGCGCACAATTATTAGCTATTAGCCCAGAAAGCCCAGATAATTCACTTTCAACGGTAGAGAAAAATAATTTAGAATTTGAAGTTCTAACAGATAACAATAACCATTTTGCAAAGTCTATTAATTTGGTATATCAATTGCCACAAGAATTAGTGTCGTTATACAAGAAGTTTGGTATTGACTTAGAAGAAAGTCAAGATAACTCTAGTAATGAATTGCCAATTTCGGCAACATATGTTATTGACACATCAGGAAAAATAATTTATGATTTCATTGAAGAAGATTATAAGTTACGTGCAGATCCAAATGAGATTTTAAGCGTTTTATAAAACTTAATTAAAAACAAAAAAGCCACAACAATTGTTGTGGCTTTTCTGCTTTATGAATACTTTTTTATTTTGAAACTGAAGGATACACATTATTATCCTTCTCCACATCTGCCATTAATCCTTTAGGATCAAGTTGTAAAGATTGTATTGCTTTAGATGTTTGTAATGTATAAGTTGGATATGCCCAAGCCCAATCGTCTTTTACAGTCGCTGAGGTTTGTTTTACACCACGCATCATACGTAATGGAATGTGAAAGTCTTCGGCAGTTCCATCTGCGTACGTCACAGTCAAGTCCAGCGGCATTGGCATTAGCCCAATACGTTCTAGAGTCACTTTATTTCCCTCTACACTTTTAACAGCGTAATCTATAGTGTTTGTAGTTTGTGCAAAATCAATGAGATACCAATCTAATTCAAATCCAGAAACACGCTCAGCGGTACGAACAATATCTATTGGTTTTGGGTGCTTAAAAGAAAAGTCATCATAATATTTTTTGATCGTTGTTTTTAAATTATCATCACCAATGATATAACCTAATTGAGAGATGAAAACGGCACCTTTACTATATGCTGAAGTTCCGTAAGCTCGGTTAAATTCATAACGATCTGCGTGTGTTGTTAATGGTTGCTCATAACCTGAATTTGCTAAACCAATATAACCACGATAAGAACGACTCAAAGGGTTTTCTTTTTTGCTATCCATAATCTCATTCATTGCTAAAGCAGAAATATAACTTGTAAACCCTTCATCCATCCACTCATGTTTTGCCTCATTGGTTGCTAGTAAAAACTGAAACCATGTGTGTGCCATTTCATGAGCCGTAACACCAACTAAACTTCCATAACTACGTTTTCCTGTAATGAGCGTTGACATTGCATATTCCATTCCGCCATCTCCTCCTTGAATCACAGAGTACTGATCGTAAGGATATTTTCCAATATGTTCACTAAAATACTGCATTAATTCAACCGTTTTAGGTTGCATTTTTTTCCAGCTTTCAAGATTGTCTTTTGGTAAATCTTTTTTGTATAAAAAGTGAAGCATTGGTCCATTAGGAACTTGCATTGTATCATGAATATAATCTTTATCTGCAGCCCAAGTAAAATCATGGACGTTAGGTGCTATAAAATGCCATGTATTTGTATTTCCACTTCGTTCTTTTACCTTCTCTTCGGAAATGTAACCGTATCCAATCTCGTCTGCATTTTGCAAATTACCAGTACCTCCAATAATATAATCTTTATCAATAGTGATTTTTACGTCAAAATTTCCCCAAACACCATAAAACTCCCGAGCTATGTAAGGATCTGCGTGCCAACCTTCGGTATCATATTCTGCTAATTTTGGGTACCATTGCGTCATAGACAAGGCAACACCTTCGGCATTATTACGTCCAGAGCGTCTAATTTGCTGAGGGACCTGACCGTTAAAAACCATATCAAGTTTAACTGTTTTTCCTGCTTGAATAGGGGTTTCTAAATCTACAATCATGACAGTACCTTCAATCTCGTAGCTTAGAGGTTTCCCGTTTATTTGTAATGAGGATACCTTTAAAAAACCAATCTCATCGTCTTTTAATTTAGAAATTCGACTTTCAAAGACAGGATTAGCTTTAGTCCCAAGGTTATTGATCATTCTACCATCTGGATCAGAAATACTTTGTAAACGCGCATCCATTTCGCTATCTGGTTGAAATGCATTAAAATATAAATGATAATACACACGATTTAAATCATCGGGTGAATTGTTAGTATATTTTATGGTCTGCTCTCCTGTAAATTGATAGGTGTTCACATCCATATCAATCTCCATTTTGTAATCAGCTTGTTGTTGCCAATAATAGTCTGTTTTGTAATCTATTTTTGTTTTTTGCGCATTAATTTCCGAAGAAAAAAATGTGATACATACCAATAAGAGTGTGCTAAATTTAAATGTCATAATTATTTTTTCTTTGTAATTAGTTTGAATTCGCCATTTGAGATGCCATGATTAATGCATTGTACGCATTTATGATTCTACCTGATGTAGAAATTTCACTAAGCGATTTTACTTGTCTATTTGCACCAACACTTACTTTTGCTTTGATAGGTAACCCTGAATCCATTAGTATTTTTTTTATTTGAGATGCTGTTAAGCTTGGGTATTGGGAACGAATAAGTGCTGCAACACCTGCAACATTTGGAGCAGCCATTGATGTTCCACTTTGCATATCATATTCGTTTTCTGGCATTGTGGAGTAAATGTCACTACCTGGAGCAAAAACGTCAACATTCACTTTTCCGAAGTTAGAAAAATTAGATACCATTGTAGACCCATATTTGTTAGTCAATGATCCTACGGTAATAAAGTTATCTGAAACTTCTGGACCTGTGCCAATCGCATCGTTAGGATAGTTGTGCGCCACATCAATATTTTCACTATCATTTCCTGCAGCATGCACAAAAAGCACGTCTTTTTCCCCTGCATATATAATAGCATCTCTAACCCATTGGCTGTGTGGTGAGAATGATTTACCAAAACTTGCGTTGATAACTTTTGCACCATTATCTGCTGCATATCTTATGGCTAAAGCAACGTCTTTATCATATTCATCACCATTTGGTGTCGAGCGAATTGCCATAATAAGAACATTATTAGCAACACCATTCATTCCTTTATTATTGTTACGCTCTGCAGCTATGATTCCTGTAACGTGCGTTCCATGACTTTCGGTTTTTTTAGAAGGCCTTGGGTTGTTGTTTCCATAACCGGGTTTGTCATCTAAATCATTTGGATCATCACCTGTTTTACGACCTTTTAAACTCTTGTCGAGGTTGACGTTAAGACGATCGTTGATTTCCTCAACACCTTCCTTATATGTTTTTTTCGCATCTGCCACAGACCCTAAATCGTTAGCATATACAAATTTGGCAATTTGAACTGCTTGCCCTAACTTCTCGTCTTGGGTTTTAATAGCAATAACTTCTTTTTTGGTATAATCTGCTTTACCAAAATGCTTTGTCAAAATATCATGTGCTCCTGAAACGAGCTGAAGGTTTTGTTCGTAATTTGTTTTATAGCCTAAATACTTTTGATATTCCTCATCATACAAGGCCTCTGCTTCTGCATATCTTGGCGCACTTTTGTCTCCTGCAGCCAAAAGTCTTATAAACTCTAATTGTTCGTCATAACCGTCTCCAACAAAATTCCAACCGTGAATATCATCGATATAACCGTTATTGTCATCATCTTTTCCGTTGTTTGGGATTTCCTTTTTGTTAGTCCAAAGCACATCATCTAAATCTTCGTGATCGATATCTGTACCACTATCAATAACAGCAACAATGACTGTTTTTCCTTTTTTGTTTTTAATAATCTCTTTGTAGGCTTTATCAACACTCATTCCAGGAATGGTGTCTTGAGCTAAATCTAAGTGAGCCCATGTGTTTTTTTCGCTATCAGAAAGCTCTGACTCTTTAATTGGAGATGTGTCTATGTTTTCTATTGGCGTAGAGAGAACACCAGTAGTTGCACCACAACCAAACAAAATGGCTGATAAGAATAGCGTGTATAAAAACAGTTTAAATCCTTTTATCATAATAGTATTAGTTAAATATATCGTTTGTTGTAAACGTCTCTTTTAGTCGTACTCCTTTTTCGGTATGTTGTACGGTTATTATTTCATTATGTGCATCGTGTTCTAAAAATAAATAGTAATTATGATCTGCTGCAAGATTTAAAAAGCGTTCTTTTTCGTCTAAAGTTAGCAAAGGTCTTGTGTCGTACCCCATCACAAAAGGTATTGGTAAATGACCAACAGTTGGCAGTAAATCGGCCATAAAGCAAATGGTTTTACCTTTGTATTGAATCATTGGGATCATTTGTTTTTCGGTATGACCATTAGCAAAAAAAATATCGAACCCTAGTTGAGAATTCTTTAGAATATCTTTTTGAGGAAGGTTCGTGAACTTTAACTGTCCGCTCTCTTCCATTGGCATTATATTCTCTTTTAAAAATGATGCTTTTTCTCTTTTATTTGGTATTGTAGCCCATTCCCAGTGATTTTTGTTACTCCAAAAATGTGCGTTTTTAAATGCGGTTTCGTAGCCTGTTTTATCTTTATTCCATTTTACGCTACCTCCACAATGGTCAAAGTGTAAATGTGTTTGAAATACATCTGTAATATCATCACGATGGAAACCATGCGCTTTTAAAGACTTGTCAATAGAGTCATCGCCCCAAAGATGATAGTAGCCAAAAAACTTATCACTCTGTTTATTTCCCATTCCCGTATCAATCAAAATCAGCGTGTTGCCATCCTCAATAAGCAAACAACGTGCCGAAATATCGATCATATTATTAGCATCGGCAGGATTAGTTCTAGTCCATAATGACTTCGGAACAACACCAAACATAGCACCTCCATCTAATTTAAAATTACCAGCGTTTATAGGGTATAATTTCATCTTTTAAAGAATTGAAATGCAAATTACTAAAAGCATGAAACATTACTAGATTATGAGACTAATTATTGAGACATTTTTAACATTTTTAAATTGGCATAAGACCTTATATCATAATATCATAGTAAAAAATTACTTTTACAGTAGAAAACTAAATACAATGAAAACTAAGTCTAAAAAAAGTAAGATGAAACTATTGAGGTTTGGTCGTGATTTCAAACCAGATGAACGCGTTATACTTAGGGATTATCTAGCTATTGAGAGAACCCGTTTAGCTAATGAGCGCACTCTTTTGTCTTATATTCGATCCTCGTTGTATCTGCTTCTTGGAGCAATTGCTTTTTTTCAGCTTAAGGAGTTTACTAACTTTCGTTATTTAGCGTTAACCGCCTTAATTTTTAGTGCCATTTTTTTTATAATAGGAATTTATAGGTTTCTCTTGTTAAAGAAGAGTTTAAAACGTGTGTATTACAGCTCTGAAGAAATAGTGAAGGATAACGACTAACCGGTATTACTTTTTATTAGGAATAACATCTTTAAGTCGCTTGCCAAAATCTAATAACGCTTTAATTTCTTTAGTACTTGCTAAACGTTGTTTGCTAAAAATCAGTAAACTATTACCGTTAGATTCAATATGGTAATAGGGATTACTTTCAAAAAAGTGAATTAACTCGTTTGTAAAAAACCTTTTAATGTCTTCTTTGTGTTCACCAACTAAATGAAATCGTTTTGAAAAATCTGGATGGTCTTCAAAGTTAATATCTGTAAATCCAGCAATAGCATATACTTTATTCATAATGGTTTCTCTATCTAAAGAAAATATAGGGATTGTTTCATGCAGATCAATATGTAGCATTGAAGTCCTTATGACTTCTTTTGCTATAAATTCACCTTCAGAAAATTCAATATCAAATAATTTAGAGTCCGAATTATTGTCCTTTAGTTCATTATAAATATAGTTGGGTTGTTTTGTTTTAAAAAACAAGAAAGGATCAAGAAAAACAGTGTCTTTGTTTTTATCTGCACTGTAAGTAAGGTCATAATCTTGAGCAATACTTTCAAGGTTTTCTTGTCTTTTAGTAAGGTTGTAACCAAACAATTTAGGAACAGCTGCAATTTTACGTAACGCAAAAGGGTGTTTAGAATCTGCATCGTGCATATCTAAACCAATGATATCAAAATGGCCTCCATTTTTGGTGAATGTACTTTGATAATTATTTAGGTTTTCCATAACGGTGTGATCAACAAAATCACACATAGAAAAATCGACAATTACATCATCAACCGTTGATATAGCGTCTAGTTTTTGTTTTAATCTATAAAAATTGGCGAACGTGCAAAAATGCTTAACACTCACGTAGTAATTAGATTTATGATCATCTTCTTTAAACATTAAGACATTTGGTTTTATCCAATGTCTCAAAAACAGTGTGACGTTTTTATTGATTATAAAATGGATTATTATAGTGATAATAACACCTGCTGTAATCCCTAAAATTAAACCAAATTTTAAGGTCGTTAAAAGCGTTACAAAAAAGATAAGAAGTTGTTCTTTCCCTACAGAAAATATCTTCTTTATCAAATCTGGTGATGCTAATTTATAACCTGTATATACTAAAATAGCCATAAGTGCTGGCAAAGGAATACGAGTCAATTGAGTACTAAAAACTACAATAAAAACGACAAGAAAAAAAGCATGAGAGAAATTAGCAGACCGATTAGTACCACCATTATTTACGTTTACAGAACTTCTTGCAATTACAGTCACCACATTTAATCCGCCAACAAAACCACTTGCAACCGTCCCAAGACCTAGAGCTTTAAGGTCTCTGTTTACATTTGATCGACGTCTTTCTGGGTCTAGTTTGTCAACCGCTTTAATACTTAAAAGCGATTCTATACTTGCGATTAAGGTTAATGATAAAACACTTCCCCAAAATGCGAGACCACCAATTTTTGCAAAAGAAATTTTTGGTAATTGGGTCGTAATTTCAGCAAATGATGGGATTGCAGGTATCATATAATCTTTTGAGATTGGATTGACTTGATGCAATACCAACTCAAAGTAATAACTAAAGCCAATAGATAGCACAACAATCCACATTGGAGCAGGAATTAAATGCCAATATTTGTTTCTAAGTTTTGGGTAAAACATCATAATAGCTAAACTTAGGATTCCTGCAGCTGCAGCATATATGAGTCCTGTGTTTTCATAGTGCAATGCATCATTTATTGTGTAAGGTATTTCTACCAAATAATCAATAGTATTTTCTCGAGTAATTTTATGACCAAACATAATATGAAATTGCTTTCCTAAAATTATGAGTCCAATGGCTGCAAGCATGCCTTGAATGGCAGAGGACGGAAAAAAGTCTGCAAGATTACCCATACGTAAAAAACCGAGTAACATAATTAATACTCCAGAACAGATAATAGCAGCATAAGCACCCTCTAAGCCAAGTGTTGTGATAGCAACGAGAGTGACACCAACTAATCCGTTTCCAGGACCTGTAATGGTCACATGACTACCGCCTAAAATAGACACAATTACACCACCAACAATTGCAGTAATAACTCCAGCAATAGCAGGAGCATCACTTGCCATAGCCAGACCCAAACCTAGCGGTAAAGCAATAAGACTTACGACAAATCCTGAAAATATATTTTTAGGAAGCTGCTTAAAAAAGAGCGCTATGTTATTCTTTTTTGGCATTATTGGATAATTAAAACATCGGTTGGTAACTCAGATAAAATATATTCGATATCGTGCGGAAAAATACGATCCCAAAAGCTGGTTTTTATTGGAGCATTCATGACTAATAAATCTGCCCTTACATATTGAGCATAATGACCAATACTATAGCCTCGTTTTCCAAAAATAGGCTGTGTTTTTGTTACAATTTGAGATTTATATATGTCAGGAATTTCAGAAATAATTCGATTTATGCGAGAGTCTTCTCGCATTTTTAAACGTTCTTTAATAATGGCAGATTTCCTAAGTGATTCATCATCATCGACACTAACAGCAACCTCTTGTTTTGTGATTTCTTCAACAATCGTAATTTTTTTAGATTGTAATTTATGGGACATGTAATACGCAGTACTAATGGCTTGTTTAGTTTTTGGATTGTCAAGACCGTTAACTACAATATGCTTGCAAGGCAATCGTTCTACTGATGGTTTTATAAGCAATAAAATAGAACAATTTGCTTGTCTAGTTATTTTTCTTGCAATCGTTCCTAAATAATATTGTACAAAGTTTTCTTTTTGAAGCGCGCCTAAAATTAGTAAGTCTATTTTTTTTTCTTCGGAAACGGATAAAATCACATCTACTGGGTTTCCGGTTTTAAAAACAAGCTCGTAGTTGAGATTGTCTTTTATGAACGGTTGTATGGTGTCTAATATTTGTTGTTTTTTTTCGTCAGATTGTTCACCTACATGAATAAGCACTAATTTACTCTCAAAAAAGAGAGATAATCGTGCAGCTTCGTAAAGGTTTGCTTTGAGGTTTGGAGAAAATGCAACGCCAATACCTATGGTTTGAAAAATTTTGTTGTTCAAGTGCTTTATAATCAATTTCGATGGTAAGTTAATATTTTTTTGGTGGCTACTAAAACATTTGGTCTTCTTATAGTTTTTAAATCTTTTTTATAAGCATTTACAATAGTTTCAATTATATTTATCTTTATTAAAAATAAAAACAAATGTTAGAATTAGCAGGTATTGTCATCTTAGGCATATTAGCGCAATGGGTGGCTTGGAAATTTAAAATCCCAGCGATACTTCCATTGATATTAATTGGGCTTTTAGTTGGACCAATAGCTTCAGAGTTTTTAAGTGAGGATGGCACAAAATGGATTGAGCCTATTTGGGATAATGAAAAACAAAGAGGCCTATTTCCTGGAGATAGTCTTTATTATTTTGTCTCTTTAGCAATAAGTATCATTCTTTTTGAAGGCGGACTAACACTAAAACGATCTGAAATAAAAACAGTAGGACCTGTAATTACCAAGCTAATTACGCTTGGTTCTGCAGTTACGTTCTTTGGAGCCGGAGTTTTGGCGCATTATATTTTTGAACTGAGTTGGGATTTATCGTTTTTATTTTCAGGTTTAATTATTGTAACAGGTCCAACAGTTATAACCCCTATTTTAAGAAATATTCCACTTAAAAAAGACATCTCAACCATTCTTAAATGGGAAGGGATTTTAATTGATCCTATTGGAGCATTAGTAGCTGTATTAGTATTTGAATTTATTAGTGTTGGTGGTGATAGCGGATTTACAAAAACTGCACTCATTGAGTTTGGTAAAATCGTACTATTTGGAACCACTTTTGGATTTACGTTTGCTCATGCTTTAGCTTTTGCGATTAACAAAAAATTTATACCTCATTATTTACTTAATGTCGTTTCGCTTTCAACTGTGCTCTTGGTATTTGTAGAATCAGAGTTATTTGCACATGAATCTGGACTTCTTGCTGTTGTCGTCATGGGAATGGTTTTAGGGAATAGTAAGTTAGACAACATCAAAGAACTCCTATATTTTAAAGAGTCTTTAAGCGTATTGTTAATTTCAATACTATTTATATTACTTGCAGCTAATATTAATATTGAAGATTTAATGCTTCTATATACATGGAAAACTGCAGTGCTTTTTGCAGTTGTGGTGTTTGTTATAAGACCATTAGCTGTGTTTTTGAGCACCAAAGGTTCTAAATTAACGCTTAACGAAAAATTCTTCATAAGCTGGGTTGGACCTCGAGGAATTGTAGCTGCAGGTATTGCATCTCTTTTTGGAAGTAAATTACTAAAACAGGGTGTTGAGGGTGCCGAATATATTACTCCATTGGTGTTTATGATTGTATTAGGAACTGTCTTACTTAATGCGACAACAGCCCGATTATTTGCAAAAATGGTAGGTGTGTTTTTAACAAAGTCTAATGGGACACTAATTGTTGGAGCTTCTAAGGTCTCTAGGCTTATTGGTCATTACTTAGAATCTAACGGAAGACATGTTGTTTTAATTGATAGTAATCAAAGTAATATTGACAAAGCGAAAGAACTTGGTCTTGAGGCTTTAAACACAAATATTTATTCAGATACCTTAATGGATAATATAGAACTAAATGATGTTGGTTATATGATGGCGCTAACTGGAAGTAGTGATATAAACAAATATGCCATCAATAAGTTTGGAAAGCAGTTTGGAGAGAATGGTTCTTATAGGTTAGTTAGCGTAGACGAAATGCGTGACAGTAATAATAACCCTCACGAAGGTTTGTTTTCACATACAGATGATTTTGCGACCCTTAGTAATGTCGTTAGAAAATTCCCGAGTATTCAAGAAATTGAATTAAAAGATAAGGCGCATTACGAAAGTTTAATTGAGCTCTCTGATAATGATAAAGAGATTATTCCATTATTTATTAAAAAAGCAGAGTCTGACATTATAATTATTTCTTCTTATAACAAAGACGTTGAAGACATAGGTGTAAATTGGTACTTAGCGTATTTAGGTAAGCCTTTTGATGTTGAGGTAGTTGCTAAGGAGGAATAGTAGTTTACATAATTTATCTCAGTTAAATATTAATCTACTGTGCTAACCTTGAAAGAACACTTTTTTTATGTTCTTCGGAAAGATCAATCCATAACAGTTTTGTATATAACATCTTTCCTAAACGCTACTATATTCACCGTTCTTTATTTCAAATGAAATAGATGGCATTGAATAGGTTTTTTAATCTCCGAAGAAAAGAAGCTTTTTGTAGTTATTAGATTCCTTTTTTACTGAAATAAATTCAGCATAAGTCAAAGCGCTTTTAATCATTCAACTTTAAAACAGCCATAAAAGCTTGTTGAGGTATTTCGACATTACCAACTTGACGCATACGCTTTTTACCTTTTTTCTGCTTCTCTAACAATTTACGTTTACGGGAAATATCTCCACCATAACATTTGGCAGTTACATCTTTACGTAAGGCTTTAATAGTTTCACGAGAGATGATTTTTGCACCAATTGCAGCTTGTATTGGGATGTCAAACTGTTGTCTTGGGATTAATTCTTTCAGCTTTTCACACATTTTCTTACCAATGTTTTGTGCGTTATCAGTATGAATTAATGCAGAAAGTGCATCAACAATTTGAGCGTTTAATAAAATGTCCAATCTAACCAATTTAGAAACTTTCATTCCAATAGGATGATAATCAAAAGAGGCATATCCTTTCGAAACGGTTTTAAGACGATCATAAAAATCAAAGACGATTTCTGCTAAAGGCATTTCGAACGTTAATTCAACACGCTCAGGTGTTAAGTAGGTTTGATTTAATACCATCCCACGTTTCTCAATACATAAGGACATCACATTTCCTACGAAATCAGACTTTGTTATAATTGTTGCCTTAATAAAAGGTTCTTCAATACGGTTTACGGTTGTTGGTTCTGGTAAATCTGAAGGGTTATTTACTATAAAAGGCTCGTTTGGGTTTTTGTTGGTGTATGCATTATAAGATACGTTGGGAACTGTTGTGATAACAGTCATATCAAATTCACGTTCTAAACGCTCTTGGATGATTTCCATGTGCAACATTCCTAAGAACCCACAACGAAAACCGAACCCTAAAGCTGCTGAGCTTTCAGGCTGAAATACTAACGACGCATCATTGAGTTGCAATTTTTCCATAGAGTTACGAAGCTCTTCATAATCTTCAGTATCAACAGGGTAAATACCAGCAAAAACCATTGGTTTTACATCCTCAAATCCTTCAACAATATTAGTTGTTGGGTTGGCAAAATCTGTAATCGTATCACCAACTTTAACTTCTTTCGCGGTTTTGATTCCAGTAATTAAATACCCAACATCACCAGCTTTTACACTTTTCTTTGCGACTTGAGTTAATTTTAAAGTACCAACCTCATCTGCAAAATATTCTTTATCTGTTGCGACAAACTTTATTTTTTGTCCTTTCTTAATTTCACCATTAAAAACTCTAAAATACGTTTCGATTCCTCTAAATGTATTGTAGACTGAATCAAAAATCAAGGCCTGTAATGGCTCATCCACGCTTCCTTTAGGAGCAGGAACACGCTCTATAATTGCTTTTAGAATATTTTCAACCCCAAAACCAGTTTTTCCACTGGCATGAATAACTTCTTCTGGATCACAACCTAAAAGCTCAACAATATCATCTGTAACTTCTTCTGGATTTGCACTTGGTAAATCCACTTTATTAAGCACAGGAATAATTTCTAAATCATTTTCTAAAGCGAGATATAAATTTGAAATTGTTTGCGCTTGTATACTTTGAGCAGCATCAACAATTAATAAAGCGCCTTCACAGGCTGCGATAGATCTTGACACTTCATAAGAGAAATCTACGTGACCAGGAGTATCAATAAGATTGAGAACATATTGCTCACCTTCATACGTATAATCCATTTGAATCGCGTGAGACTTTATTGTGATACCACGTTCGCGCTCCAAATCCATACTGTCTAAAAGTTGGTTCTGTTTTTCGCGCTCAGTAACAGTACCTGTATAATCTAATAAACGATCTGCAAGCGTACTTTTACCGTGATCAATATGTGCTATTATGCAAAAATTTCTAATGTTCTTCATAAACTCTAATTCATCTCCTTAAAGGTTTGCAAATATAATCGAATTATTACGCATACAATATCATTAATCTTTACAAAAAGCATATTAAGTACGGAAAAACCGTAAATATGATTCAAAAACTAATGCTATATTGCAATGTAAAACCCTAACTAAATTTGAAACTCCTACATACCATCTTCTTGTTTTTGTTGTGCTCTCTTTTGAGTTACGGTCAAGAATACGCTGTTTTTGGCAAAATTTTGGATTCAAACAACGCGGTTATTGAGTTCGCGAATGTTATCTTTTATAACGAAGATCAAAGTGAGGTTTTAAAAGGAACATCTACAGATGCTAACGGTTTTTTTACTTTGAATAACCTCCAACCCAACACCTATATTATTAAAGTAAGCTTTATTGGATACCAAACCTATGAGCAAAAAATTATACTTACCGGAAGCTTAGATTTAAAAATAATTACACTTGAAGATGATATTGAAAGTTTAGATCAGGTTACGGTTATTGGAAAAAAACCTAGTATTACTCGTAAACCAGATCGTTTAATATTCAATGTGGAAAATACAGCTTTAACAGAAGGCTCTACGTTAAGTGTTTTAAAAAGCACACCAGGTGTCATTGTTTCTGGTGATGGTATCAATATTAAAAGTGCATCAGCTACTGTTTTTATTAATAACCGTCGTGTGCAATTAACCTCTCAAGAACTTATTACCTTATTGGATAGCGCACCCGCAAATAGTATTAAGTCGGTTGAGGTTATCACTAACCCTCCAGCAAGTTATGATGCAGATTCTGGTTCTGTAATTAATATTATAATGAGTAAAAACTTAGTAACTGGCTATAGAGGTAGTGTTTTTACGAATTACACACAAGGCGTGTTCCCGAGGTATAACGCTGGAACTAGCCATTATTTCAAAAACAATAAGATTAATCTTAATGTAAATTACAACTATACTAATCAAAAAATTAATAGAGATCAAGATGACCGGGTTGATTTTTTTGATGGTGCAAATGAAATAGATCAAATATGGAATTCTAATGTTAATAGAAACTCATGGTCAGAAACCCATAATCTCAATCTAAACTTTGATTATTATTTGGATGACAAAAACACCTTGAGCATAACAAGTACAGGTTTGTATACACCATATTATAAGTACCAAATAAGAAACAATACGGATATTGCTGACGAAAACCTGGTTTTTCAATCGCGTTTTACAGCAGATAATTTATCTAGAGATAATAAATATAACATTGGTACAGATTTAATTTTTAGGCATGATTTTGATAATAGTGCTGCAATTACTTTTAGTACACACTATACTGTTTATGATTATAAGCGCGATCAGAATGTATTTAGTAGTTTCTTTAATCAAAGTAATGAATTTGATAGTAGCTCAGAATTTAATACGCTAGCCAATCAAGACACCCAGATTATTGCCGGTAAAGTAGATTATAACTTGCCAATAGATGACAGTTCTAACTTTGATGTAGGTGTAAAGTATTCTAATATAAATACAGATAGCGACATTACAAAATTTGATGTTGTTGGTGACTCTGAGGTTATAGATTTAAATAATACAGATGCTTTTAAATATGATGAAAAAGTATTTGCTGGGTACTCAAATTATTCTAAATCTTGGGATAAATGGGATTTAAGTCTAGGTTTAAGAGTGGAACAAACTAATATCGAAGGTGAGTCATTAACATTAGCCGAAACCAATACACAAGATTATTTTAATTGGTTTCCTAACGCAAGTTTATCGCATCAGGTTTTAGAGGATGTAAGTATTTACGGAAACTATAAACGCAGTATTACTAGACCGAGCTACACAGATTTAAATCCATTTACATTTTTTATAAATGAAAACAATGTTGTGCTTGGTAACCCTAATTTGATACCTACTTACAGAGATCATTATACAATTGGAACAAGCTTTTTAGAACATTTTACTATTGAAGCGTATTATATAAATTACGATGGCGATATTATTGAGTTACCTAGACAAAATAATACCACCAATATCATTGAATACACGCCCACAAATTTAGATAGTAAGGTAGATTATGGCTTTGATTTTGCATTTGACTATTACCCAACAAATACATGGAATATTTATTTTGTAACCTCATTTTATAATATTACAGAAGAGGCTAATTTTGGTGATGGCTTTGTAGAATTAAGTCAGTGGTCTAACTATAGTATTTTGCAAAACAGTTTTTCAATGCTTGAAGACAATAGTTTAAACGTTAACTTGACACTTACTTGGGTTGGTAAAAATGTACAACAATTACAAACTGTTGAGGATCGTCTATTTTCAGAATTTAGCATTACTAAGTCAATATTAAATAAAAAAGGAATTATATCGCTATCAGTAGAAGACCTCTTTAATATGCAAGATTCAGATTCCTCATTGCGATACAGAGATCAATCTAGTGCAAGTTTTGTGAATTCTGATAACAGATTTATAAAATTAGGCTTTCGTTACAAATTTGGAAACACAAAACTAAATACTAATGCGCCAGACCCAGATGAGGAAGAGCGAGAAGAACGCCAACGCATTAAAGATTTAAACTAGTCTAAACATACTGAGTTTCAAGCATAATCTAATCCTGCGATTCAGCAATAAATAAATTTGTATCACAATGTGTTTATTTCAGCTTGTCAATCCTTTTAGTCTTGCCACTCTGCTATAAATAAATTTGTATCACGACCACCACCATTATTTCTATTAGAAGAAAATGCTAAGTGCTTACCATCATTTGAAAATACAGGAAACGCATCAAAAGTTTCACCATGAGTAACGCGTTCTAAGTTTTTACCATCAAGATCGATTAAGTATAAGTTAAACGGAAATCCACGAACTGCTTCAAAGTTAGATGAGAATAAGATTTTCTCACCAGAAGGATGAAAAAACGGACTCCAATTCGCATTTCCTAATTTGGTTAGTTGACGTAATTCGCTACCATCTGCATTACAGATATACAATTCCATTTCAGTAGGTTCAACAAGACCATCAGCTAATAAATCTTTGTATTCTTTAATCTCTTTATCTGTCTTAGGACGAGATGATCTAAAGATGAGTTTTGTTCCGTCAGGAGAAAAGAAAGCACCACCATCATAGCCTAATTCGTTGGTGATTTGATTCACATCGCTTCCATCAATATTCATGGTGTACAATTCTAAATCACCACTTCTGGTTGAGGTAAAGACTATTTTATCACCTTTTGGAGAGACTGTTGGTTCTGCGTCGTACCCAACTTCATTTGTTAATTGTTTAACGATGTTACCTTCTAAATCTGCTACAAAAATATCGTAGCTATCATAGATTGGCCAGATGTATTTTCCGTTTTTACGCAGAGGTGTGTCAGGACATTCGTCTTGTTGTAAATGCGTAGATGCATAAATAATATGTTTATTATCTGGTAAAAAATACGCACATGTTGTTCGTCCTTTTCCTGTAGACAACATTGGTGGTGCTATACTATCTGTAAATGTTTCGTTGGCATTCATTAAAAACATTTGATCACAACCAACATTCCACGCTTTGTTATTAGATTGAAAAACGAGTTGCTTATCATCAAAACTCCAATATGCTTCGGCATTATCACCACCAAAAGTAACTTGACGAATAGCCTTAAAGTGCTTTTCTTCAGGATAGATTAAGGTGTCTTTTCCTGCTTGTATAGTTTCTTTTTGTTGAACGTCTTTTTCTTCTGAAGCAGTTTTTGGTTCATTTTTACAACTGAAAAATGCGATTGCTATTAGTATTACAACTATGTATTTCATGTGCGAATTATTAACTAAATTTGTGTAAAATTAAGATACATGCGTACAAATTCCCTAATAATTGTTCTTTTTTTGACGGTTTTAACCGCTTGTAAGACAAATTCCGAAGAAAAAATTAATGATGTCACTATCAAAGAAGATGTTGCTTTTTTAGCAGATGACAAACTAGAAGGTCGCCAAACCGGAACGGATGGTGAAAAGGCAGCTGCAGATTATATAGCGAAACGCTTTGAAGATTTGGGTTTAACCGCAAAAGGGACTGAAGGCTATTTACAAGCGTTTTCTTTTAAACCAAAAGCAGATCCGCATCAAGAAGTAAATTATACGGTTATAGATGGTGACAGTACAATCACAGGAACAAATGTGATTGGGTTTTTAGATAACAAAGCTGAGAACACCATTATTATTGGAGCACATTATGACCATTTAGGTTATGGTGCAGAAGGGTCTTTATTTAGAGGCGACAAAAAAGAAATTCATAATGGTGCAGATGATAATGCAAGTGGTGTTGCAGTATTACTCAACCTCGCTCAAAAACTAAGTTCGGCAAACAAAGGAAACAACTACTTGTTTATGGCTTTTTCTGGTGAGGAAATGGGGTTATTAGGCTCTAATTATTTCAATAAAAATCCAACGATAGATTTATCTAAAGCAAATCTTATGCTCAATATGGATATGGTGGGTCGTTTAAAAGCAGATAGTACACTTGCGGTTTATGGTGTAGGAACGTCTCCAATTTTAAAACAAGTGGTAAGTGCTAATAATTCTAAATTTAAGATCATAGAAAATGAATCTGGAGTGGGACCAAGTGATCACACCTCTTTTTATAATAGTGATATTCCTGTATTACATTTTTTTACTGGTCAGCATGAAGATTATCATAAACCAGGAGATGACACAGAGAAGTTGAATTATGAAGGTATGGAAACCATTTCAACTTACATATTTGATATTATTTCTGACCTCGATAATAATGGAAAGTTACCGTTCAGAAAAACAAAAAACGAAAGTGACGATGTGCCACGTTTTAAAGTTGGTTTAGGTGTTATTCCTGATTATCTTTTTGATGGAGAAGGAATGAGAATTGATGGTATTAGTGAAGATAAACCAGCACAAAAAGCAAATCTTCAAAAAGGAGATATCGTTATAAAGCTAGGTGATAGTTTAGTGTCAGATATGATGAGTTATATGCGAGCACTATCTACTTTTGATACTGGAAGTAGAACTAAGGTTGTTGTGAAACGTGGTGATGCTGAGGTTGAGGCAGAGATTGAATTTTAGCAACGACTTATGTTAAAAACAAAGCTGGACATTATCAACAAAATACACTTAATCATTTCCGTATGTATAGTGATTCCTGTAGCTTTTGTTTATGGTTTTAAGCCTGAGTTAAGCTTTGATATGTTTCTAGAAACTATTGACGAGCATAATTTTTACAAGGCAATAATGGGAATGTATTTAGGCTTTTCAACGTTATGGATTTTAGGAATCTTTAAATCTAATTATCTCAAAATAGGGCTCATAACTAATATTGTTTTCATGCTTGGGCTTGGATTTGGTAGAGTTATAAGTATTATAATGGATGGAATGCCGACTTCAGGTTACGTTTTTGGAACAATTGCGGAACTTTTTCTAGGTTGTTATGGTTTATGGGTTTTGAACAACTTAAAGACTAAGTGATTATTGCTCCACAAATACCAAGACACAAAACAGCAAGATTGAATAAAACTTTAGCTACTTTTTTATTCTTTTTACAAAATGCTAATTTTTAAATTCAAATGAATCTATAATGGCTAGAGCTTCATTTATGTATTCATCGTAAATATTGGATCTAACTCTATATTTTAACTCGTAAATAATTTCATTATTAGTTAAGAAAAAAGTAATTTCTCTCATAGGTCTATAATCGCGTCTTTCATCTAACTCAACAATTATTGCAGTACCGTTTTTTGTGTTTAATGATTTTTGTTGAAATCGAGTTTCATTGGTGGATGTAGTAGCTCGTTCTTTTTTGTCTTTAATAAAATCATCTATGGTTTTACTTTTGTCTCTTTCATGATCTAGTTTGTAAATCGTAAGTACATTGTCAAAGAAATTTCTATCTCTTTTTAAATATAATTTTGGGGAGAATGAAGGATATCCATGATTATCATGATTGTGCCACTCTTTAGGGTATTGCAATGAAAAATTATCATTTTCATAAACTCTAATTTTTTCAGTTTGAGTCGATTCAGTATTAGTAGAACCGCAACTAAAAAAGCATAAAATTAATATTGTGTAAAACTTCATTTTTAGTTTTTTTCTTGAATAGAATTTATTATTAGCATCGCATCATCGTGATATTTTTCAAAGAGAGTTTCCCTCATTTGATAGGTGAAATATTCTAATTTTCCACTTTTCTTTAAGAAATACTCTTCTCTTTTGTAAGTTTCTGATGTAAAATTATAGGTAATTAAAGATTCTATTTTATAAATAAATTTACTACTGGAAGTTAGTTTAATTAATTGAAAACTTTTAGAGAGTTCGTTTCTCGTTTTAGTATTTGCATACTTTTTTAATACTCTTTCAATCTCATCACTAGAATTAATTGGTATAAAATGTTTGTTTACAGATACATTTTCAACTTCATTTTCAAATGTACTTTTTTTAATTATTTTCGGTATAAAATAAATGTAACCAATTCCGCCAGTTTTGATCCAAGAACTTGGATAACTAACTGTTAATTCTTCAGTTTCAAAAGTCTTTATTTTTACAGGTTTTTCAGTTTTAGTTGAACCACAATTAAGAACAATTAGAAAGCTTATAGCAAGAAGAAGTTTTTTCATAAACACTAATTTATACCTTTCAATTAGAATTACCTAAAAAGCTGTAATTTTGCGCAAAATAAATTGAGTTTGGTAAAAATAGGCGATATAGAACTTTCAGATTTTCCGTTGTTGTTAGCACCAATGGAAGATGTTAGCGATCCACCATTTCGAGCATTATGCAAGGAGCAAGGTGCAGACGTGGTGTATACCGAGTTTATCTCCAGTGAAGGCCTAATTAGAGATGCTGCAAAAAGCGTCATGAAACTCGATATCTACGAAAAAGAGCGACCTGTTGGCATCCAAATCTTTGGAGCCAATATGGAAAGTATGCTTCAAACTATAGATATTGTTGAGCGTTCTAAACCAGATATTATTGATATTAACTTTGGGTGTCCCGTTAAAAAAGTAGTGAGCAAAGGTGCAGGAGCAGGAATTCTAAAAGACATTTGTTTGATGGAACAACTTACTGCGGAAATGGTAAAACGCACCAATTTGCCTGTTACCGTAAAAACACGTCTAGGTTGGGATCACGATTCTATAAGAATTCTTGAGGTTGCAGAACGATTGCAAGATGTAGGTTGTGCTGCGATTTCAATTCATGGAAGAACACGAGCTCAAATGTATAAAGGCGATGCAGATTGGAAACCTATTGCTGCAGTTAAAAACAACCCAAGAATGCACATTCCAGTATTTGGAAATGGAGATGTCACCACGCCAGAACGCGCTATGGAAATGCGAGATAGTTATGGTTTAGATGGTTGTATGATTGGTCGTGCTTCCATTGGAAATCCTTGGTTTTTTAAGCAAGTGAAACACTTTTTTAAAACCGGACAACATTTAGATCCAATTTCAATGTCAGATCGCGTGGATGCTGCAAGACGTCATCTTCAAATGTCTATAGATTGGAAAGGGGAGCGTTTAGGCGTTTTTGAAACTAGACGTCATTATACTAATTACTTTAAAGGTATTCCTAATTTTAAAGAGCACAGAATGAAAATGGTCACAAGTGATGATTCTGTTGATGTATTTGCTGCGTTTGATGAGGTATTAGAGTTGTTTGGAGATCATCAATTTTCTTAGAAACGAGAAGTTGTAAAGTTGTTTTTTATTTAGTTGACTTATTCAAATGGTGAACTAAATCCACTGCCAATTGAAGACTGATTAGTGCACACTTTTTTTATCCTTTAACTAAATCTCGAGTAATCCTTTGAGAAGCTAATTTGGAAGCTAAAATTCCCAAAACAAAAATTGTTACAATAACAATAACAAAATTAATAAGCTCCAGTTCTACAGGATATGGAATAGATGGTGTCAACATAATAAGAGAAAACTCCTTTTGCATAAATACAATAATAAACCCTAGAATTAAACCAATAGTTCCAGCAAGGACAGTCATTAAACTACCTTGTAAAAAGAAAATTCGTCTGATCTCTTTGGTGGTTGTTCCTAAATTAAAGAGTGTGTTTAAGGATGCCTTTTTATCTAAAATCATCATAATTAGCGCACCAACAACGTTAAATAGCGCAATGATAATCACTAGGGTGAAAATGAGATACACAGCCACGTTTTCTGTATTAAGCATTTTGTATAGCGCATCGTTGAGTTGCGCTCTATTTTTAATGTTAACTCGATTTCTGAAAATAGTTTTTAATGCTTCGGATACTTGAAACTCATCAACTTCGTCTTCTAATTTAAATTCTATAGTCGAGACTTGATTCTTATTATAGCCTAGCAAATACCTGGTAGTTTCAATATTTGAAAATATATATTGGCTATTAAGTTCTTCATTGATATCAAATATGCCAACATTGTAAGCTTGGATAGAACTAAAAGCGCCTTTTACAGATGTGATTTGACCTTTTCCTGGCTTTGGCACGTATATTTTTTGATTTCTTGTAAGATCGAGAACTCCGTAAGATAGTTTGTTAGAAATGATACCACCAGAAACAATTTGATTAGTACCTCGTTCTAGCCAATTTCCGTAGTAAACCATAGAATCAATAGGTGTTACTTTAGTATAATTGTCATCCACACCTTTCATGGTAACGATTTGTTTTTTACCATCAAACTCTAAAATAACCCGCTCTTCAATAGTTTTAGAATAGCTTTGAATTCCTTTTACGGAGTTAATCTTAAGTGAATCTTCTTTGGAAATGATGAATGACTTTCCTTCTAACGGAAATAGTTTCAAATCGGGATCTATTACAGAGGTATATTCAAGACTTAGGTTTTTTAATCCAGCAAAACCAGAGAGTACAATAAATAAAGCAGTAGCAGCAATTACAGTTCCTGTAGCTGCGATTATGGTCATTATATTAATAGAGTTGTTACTGCTTTTAGAAAACAGGTAACGTTTTGCTA
>Ga0115008_10000565_pt1 | contig 28083 bp, 25 predicted proteins | sample FraStrMetagenome_FD_87164 | JGI IMG/M metagenome (GOLD analysis project Ga0115008, IMG submission 87164) | Marine eukaryotic phytoplankton communities from Arctic Ocean - Fram Strait ARC3M Metagenome | ecosystem: Environmental > Aquatic > Marine > Oceanic | place: Fram Strait | collected... | reverse complement strand
CTTCACACTTCACACTTCACACTTCACACTTCACACTTCACACACACACGCACTCACACACATACACACGCACAAACCAGAAACAGAAAGCACGTGTGCACGTGTGTCGCTGGCGTGTTTTTTTGGAAGATTAATTTTGTTATCATACGTTGATAATCCTAGTGATGAAAACATACCGTTATTTAATAGATGTACCGCCGGTAGTTTACATGTTTTAGCACATTTTTAGCCTCTTTTGATTTTTCTCAACGCACATCCAAAATAGCAAAGGAGATGCACCGGCACCGGGTGTTGCGGGAAATGGTTCCCGTCCCGTCCCGTGCTGTCATGACATCATCAAGGTGTGAAATGTGAGAACATAATTTAATAATATTATACCACACTCTTTGCATCATTACATACTTTTGCAAACTAGAACGTAGCATCACGTCACTCACCATGAAGGTATTCCTTACAGCTGTCGTGCTGTTTCTAACCGAAACGCAGTACTTCTGCGCGGCGAAGGTCCGTGATTATCTAAACCGAGTTGAGGGTAAGGATGAGATCCAATCTTCTTTGGGAGAATCCGTCGTTAAGGAGACGCAGAGGCATGTATCGGGTCCAGACAATCGAGTCGTCATTGAGACATATTTAGATCAGATCTTAGATCACTTTGATGAAAAGGGTGGTAGGGAGGATACGTTCTTGCAAAGATATTTTTACAGTGATGATTTTGTGAGTAAAGATCCCGAATATTCAGGCAAAACCTATGCGTTCTTATGCGTTGGTGGGGAGGGTCCTGACTTAGATTTTGGAGTGTTGATCAATTCAGTTCATTGCAGTGGAGATATGCTTGAGACTGCTCAAGCTATGCATGACCAAGGTCATTCCGTTCACCTATTTGCTTTAGAACACCGATATTATGGATATTCGTACCCCGATTTTCAAACTGGATCTGCTGTTTCGAACGAGAATCTTACATATTTATCTTCGAAACAAGCTCTAGCTGATATCGCTCACTTTATTTCTTACATGAACGGAGAAATAAAGGATGAAGTTACACAACAAGCCAGGAGCCTGAAACATTTTTTGGAACCTTTTGAACACCAAGATGGTCATAATGGGGTTGATAGATGGATTACGTTTGGTGGATCTTATCCCGGAATGCTATCTGCTTGGGCTCGTTTAAAGTACCCTCATCTTGTTTTTGCTGCCGTTAGTAACTCAGCTCCCGTTCAACCGAAACTTGATTTTGCGGGTTACTACTCGGTTGTTCAGAATGATTTAAAATACAACGAAATTGGAGGAAGCGACGACTGCTTAGCATTTATTAAGGAAGGCCATGAGGATATTAAAGAAGCTCTTTTTGGCGAAGGAAGTGATGCAGAAGCTCGTTCGAGACTTGCCAGTATGTTCAATATTTGTGACGAGAAGGCACTTGAAGATGATATGAACGCCCGTATATTTGCAGGAGATGGAGTTATCAACATACCGGCTCAAGAAAACGATCCATCTTGTACTGAATCCTTGTGCAATATTGAAAAAATCTGCGATCACATTACTCGCAGTGAATACGTCGAGCCTGTTGATGTGCTGGCGGATATATCGAATAAGCAACAACATGACGAATGCTTAGTAGTCGACTGGAACGGGACGTTACAGTATTTGGCTTCTCCTGCGGCGCGGTTCGAAGGAATAAGGAGTTGGTTGTGGCAAACCTGCACTGAATTTGGGTTTTACCAAACCTGTGAAAGTGTCGAAGACTGCCCATTTACTCCAGTTCATACCGTTTCACAAGACCTTCAGATTTGCGAAGTCGCTTTCGGAATATCGGCAGACCGGGTGAAGGAAAATGTTCAAAATACAATAGAATATTACGGAGGACGAAATTTGGAAACCTCTCGTATCGTTTTTGTGAATGGTGATGTTGATCCTTGGACAGCTGAAGCTATTACAAGTGACAAGCATTTCCCTACCCTTTGGGTACCAGAAGCGAGTCACCACTTTTGGACTCATGTTCCGAAAAGTAGTGACTCTATATGGGTGGTCGCAGCTAGGGAATTGATACAGGTACAAATTCAGTCTTGGTTAAATGAAGAAAGCCAATAAATTTTTGAAAGGTGCGGACACTTTCGTTCCTTTCCCACTCGCGCAAGATTTAAGATAATTTACTACATTTTTGAATTCGCTTATGACTCACTTCCATGCTCAAGGTCCACTACTTTGGTTCTACTTTGATAAATGACATCCTCCTCCTCCAAGTCGTTGATTCAACTTGGCCTTGAGGACCGTTTTCAACAGTCCAATAAAACGGATCTTAGCCATGGTACGATTTCTGTCAAAAGTAGTACTCTTTTCGAGTATTATTTCAATAAGGACATGTAGGATTTATTATAATTCATAATATGCTATAGACTTTTTACTCTATTGAAAATTGTATATCGATGTACATGTTTTCATGTACCGGTAGTCGTCGCCTAGAAATTCGGCAACACAACTTACATGTTAATCGTGAAAACGTTTTCCGAACGAAAACAACTTTTTCACCCAATTGTAAGCTATACAATTATACATCAATCACAAGCATTGATCGAATGGTGCATACAAAAAACTAAATTGTTGGAAAGCGTCTTATATTAGAATCATCATCATCCAAAGAAATCGATATTCAAAAATAAGAGAAAAAAATTACGTACTTGTTCGAAACCGAGTAGAGTCTGTCCTTTTAGACGGAGTTGTCGCGAATAAATAAATATATAACATATAACGTTATATTCCTACGAATTTCGCCAAAATCACTATTCGTTGATACGAAAAAGCATCACCTCCAAATCCCAACTGGAAAAAGCTTCTCAACAAAGACTCCATTCACAAATTTCAACCCCCCAAAACAACCCCATGTCATCCAATATTCAAGTCCTCGTCCGCATTCGACCCTTAAACGAGAAAGAACTAACCTCCAAAGGTTCTCTCGGTCGTACGAATGTCGTATCCGTCATACCGCCGGGTGGTAACAGCATCACGGTAGTCAACGATGCACTCATTGAGAACGTTGGAATTGCCGGAGGAAAGTGGCGTCGTAATACGGAACGCTCGCGTGACGTGAATATTCAATCGAAAGAGATGGCACGAAGGAAATTGTTGGATCAGTCGTCGGGTATGTTGGATTCGAATGTGTCGGCTCTTGACAGTTCCATCGTTGGGCATACTTCTGCGAGTAATAAAACGTTTGATTTTGATACGGTGCTGCCTCCTTCGAGTACGCAGGCTGATGTGTATGAGAAAGTGAAGAATATTATTGATGGATGTTTGCAGGGGTACAATGGAACGGTAAAGTTTTGTAATCGTTGTTTTGTTTTTGTATAGTTAGAAAATTTCTTTTACTTATATTTTCGTTTTGTGTTTCAAATCAATGTTATGTTTCAAACTCTAGATAATAGCATATGGACAAACCGGAAGTGGAAAGACGCATACCATGTTTGGGGATGGGAAAATTCGTGCAGATCCGGGGCTCGTGCAACGATCATTAAAAGACTTGTTCAATGGAATTGCTGTGTCAGAAGCAACCGCTGCACAGTGTGTTGGCAATGACTTTACACGAACAACGATGAAGGCTTCCTTCTTCGAGATTTTTAATGAACGTGTGCACGATTTACTCTCAGAGAGATCGTTAGAAGATTCTTTGCCTGTACGAGAGGATGCCACCAAGGGTGTTTATGTTGATGGTCTAACTGAAATTGAGTGTAAATCTACTCGGGATGCAGAAGAAATTTTAGTTCGAGGTATGGGAAACAGGCATGTAGCAGCTACTGCAATGAATCGATGCTCTTCACGTTCACATGCAGTTTTCGTGTTGGTCATGAAGACAGAGAGTAATTGTGACGGTTTATTGAAAGTTCGTCGATCGAAATTTACATTAGTGGACTTGGCTGGTTCCGGTAAGTTTGTTGATTTATCCTCGTAGTATTCTTTCTAGACTTTCGATTTTTACTTTCATTCTCATTGTTGTGTAGAACGGCAAAAATTGACTGATGCTGCAGGAGAAAGACTCAAGGAGGCATCAATGATAAATAAGTCACTTACATGCTTGGGTCATGTTATTAACGCCCTATCCGATATCGAAAAGGGGAAACAAAGGCATGTCCATTATCGTGATTCAAAGCTTACATTTCTACTGAGTGATTCGATAGGTGGTAATTCAAGAACATGCCTTGTCGCAACTGTATCACCATCAGCCAAATCTCTTTGCGAGACGATGTCAACGCTCAAATTTGCACAAAGGGCAAAGCTTATCCGAAACGATGCTCAGGTTAATGAGGATACCGGTGGAACCATAGCCGCTTTACAGGCTGAAATTGAACGTCTTCGTGCTGGGCAAGTATCACACACTCAGGCGACATCTAATCTTGGCGAATCTTGTGATGATAAAGAGTTGAGTAATGGTAATTGTGTTAAACTCACTGAGGCTCTTGGCACGCAAACGAAAGTCATCAAAAGTCTAAAGCGGAAACTTCAAGAGGAACAAATGATTAGAAAGTTTAAACAGGCCCGTATTAAGAATTTTAAAAAGAAAATACCATCTCGGGACGAGGAAATTGAGTTAATTTGTCAGGAAATTGATTCACTTAGACGGCAAGTGGATCTTCCATCGACTGAAGCGATCGAATGGAAAGCAGCGTACGCAAAAAATATTGACAAAACAACTACAAATCCGCCAAAATTATATGATCCTCCTGCCGAGGACGGCAATTTAATAAAGAAGCTGAAACGAAAGGTAGAAAAGTTAGAAAAAGAAAATATTGCACTTGAAGAAGCAACAGAGGAATTGCGAAATGCTGCCAATGATGCTCTTGATGAACTTGATAAGCAGAGTAACGATCTTCAATTTGTTATTGACGAGAAGACAAGTAAGATAGATCACTTACATACGAAGCTGCAAAACGCTCTTCATCAAAACGAAATAAATGGAAATCGAATAGAAGTTTCTGAAAAGGGGAGAGAAAAATTAAGTATTCAGGTTGAAGATTTGGAGGTTGAACTTGAAAAGACACTGGAAGAGTTGGAGGTACTGAATAAAGAAAAAGAAATAACTGCTGAAAGAAGCTTGCTAAAAGAAAAGGAGTTAACGGAAATAGTGAAATCTAAAGATAATGCCTCTGCTGATATGAAAACGGCTGAAGCTAAGCTACGTGAAGAAATTGCGCTAAAATCAAAAGATAATATATTATTGTTAGGAAGAGTAAAGGAGCTCACTAAGGATTTGAATCGAAAAACAAAAGAGTTAGATCGGCTTGGAAAAAAGTATGATACGATGAAATCAACACAAGAAGCTGAAATTCTTTTGCTACAAACTGAAGTGAAGAACCTGAGGGGAAAAGTGAAGGAGATTGAAATGGAAAAGGAGACAGTTTTGCGAGATACTGCAGCTAAGTTTAGTGATGAGATTTCAAATCTAAATGCGGCGAATTGTCAACTTGAGCAAGATATGGTAAACATTCAGGCTTCTGTCGCTGATGAAGATCCTCGCATCACAGAACTGCAAGCTAAGCTCGCACAAGTCCAAAAAGAGCGCGATGAGATTGAATTCGAAAAGGACCTTTTGCAGGAAAACCATGATACCCTTACGGATGATATTCATCATTTAACAAAGCAAAATGAAGAGCTCGATGAAGAGAATGCTCACTTCCGGAAAGTCATTGGGATTGAATCTTCGTTCGGTAGTAAAGTAGATCATCCAAATATTGAGACCACTCTGAGTGATGAAATCGCAGAAGAGATTGCAGATAAAAATTCTGAATTCACCGTTCCATTTGAACTCGATTCTTCGCCAATTTTAAAGCAATCAAAAGAGAGCTCTTCGTTCCCGAAAGTGTTCAATTTATCATTGAAAAAGAACAAAAGTTTGGAAAGAAATACAGATCAAGCTATCCCCCTTCCTAGTTCAGAATTATTTACGTCGATAAAAGAAGAACATTCATCAAATAATTCTCTCAAGAAAACAACAGCAAAAAGAACGCCTTTGGCAGAAAAATCTTTGAATTCGAAAGATTTTAATACATCAACAAAGAATCCGAGTTCGACTTCAAAGTCTAAATTTCAATTACCCTATATAGTGCAAAGTGCTCTTGAGAAGAGTAAACTGGCGACGCCTCCAGGTGAAGAAGATGATTCGTTTGATGAAAGTATGTTTCTCCCTAATATGAGTATGATCGCGAATAAGGAAAACGAAATGACCCCTATGAAGTCGTCTTCACAATCTAAAAATCTTGCATCATCTTTGAAAAAGAAACAAATATCTTCACAAATTTTTCGTTCTGGTTGGTCTTTCACTATGTAGCTTATTTTGAGAGAATAAGCCCACCTGAGCTATGAACATTAACAAGTTAAATATGCATTACAAAAACTTTTCGTTCTCAAAATACCTACCTGCTTGTGGATGATATTTCTGACAGACTAAGTGCCATTTTATCATCAAGAGTAGATGAAATCCGCATGGTTGCTACACACCCGAGCTGAGTGCTCGTATTCATAAAAGCTAACTGCTCGTCGACGCTACTTCTGATAAATTAAATGCCATGTTATCAAATGAATAGTAGATCTTCTGCATAGATGAAATATTTGTAGACTTGCTAAAAAAGATAAAGATAGTAGAAGTTAATAGAATAAAAGCATACAGATTAAAAAAGATAAAGATGGTGTGTGCTAAGTTGTAAACATTGCATTCACAAGATCATCGTGCGAGAGACGCCAACGTTATTATTGGTTCCTATGACGTTTATTTAGTCAAGAGTGGCAAAGCTATACTGTAACAAAAACCATATTGAAACTTTGCATAGACTAAGGTTTCGGAAGACAACAATCGGCTTTGATCTAACCAAGAATTTATGTACATTTACTTCACTACATGACTACCGTTTCGTCCACTAACTTTGATACCCGAAAACGTCATTAAAAGCATTGATAGAACAAAAAATGGAAAGAGGTACGAATATAGCTATTATTCCATATGCCCAGGTCTTCTTAAATACGAGCTTGACACCACTTTCAATTTCAAAGTGATGAGATAAAAACGAAATGCAAGGAAGTAAGAATCCAATAGCCATGACGAGATTACTACCCGTTAGCTCCCAAACGACGTCAACATTATCGACGATACATGCCAAAAACGCTCCACCCCAAAAGATAGCAAAGGTCATCAACGTTCTTGTTATTGGTTTTGATCGTTCAGCTGGTTGATCTTCTTGACCACTTTCTACAGTCTCCAAAGAACTTTCCGATAGTGTGTCAACAGTTTCGTCTTCCAAAAATGCATTGTTCAAAAGAGGTTCTTTGAAAGACGACTTTCTTTGCCTTTCATAACCTTCATTTTTCGGACTTGACAATTGTGACAACGTACTGTCGCAGTCAGCGGATAACATGCGCATGATGATATCACGACAGGGGATGACCATTATTGGCAATGCGAGCGCTATAGTTGTCGTCAAGCTAAGATGAAAGTTTTCAGTATACCTGCACAAAAATAAATGCTCACAAGTGTTACTTTACTTACCAAGCTTTTCCAAATGTCATCAGTTTATCATCATCGTCAAAGTTGAGCAAAATGTTCCCTTCCACTTGGCCTGATTCTACACAGTTACCGTACAATGACCCTGAAACACCAACAGCAATATAGAAGAGTGTTGCAAATGAAGTTGCAAAACGAATAACGTAGCGTATTCTGTCACGGGAAGCATCACATAACTCATTATGAACTGGAAGAACGTTGAAATGACACATAAAAGGCCCACAAAATATTGGAAACGCAGTGAAAAATTCCTTCCAAGAGCTAGGCCACAGTTGATCAGATAAGAAATCACTAAGAGATTCGTTTCGTACACTGGCGAAATCGTCACTGAAGTTGCACTCCATTGATTTATAAATTATGCAAATACCCAAAAAGGCAACATTCGTTACGCCGAACATGGCAACCTTCTCCAGTGCAGTAAGCGTCTGCAACATTGTTAACGGCGTAACAACGGCTACAATTGACAACATAATTATATTTTGAAGCAACGATGGACCTTCCTCTGTCTCATCTATTGACACGGAGGCGGAAGATGATTCGCTTGAAATATTTCCTTCCTCATCTTCATTAATCCAGTCAGAAAGAGGCTTACCAGCCAGATCTCTCAACAACACGCAATACCCAATTATACCCGACCAACATATTAAAACGAGACTAAAACATAACGAAAGTGATCATACAACCACACAATCAGATAAAATCTCATCAAAACACCGCAAAACGACACTCTCGTTCTTACCATCCCATACAAAAATACCGCACAAATTGACTTAAATTTCTATTTTTAAAAAGTGGCGCAGTACTCACAACACCTTCATAAGACCCACTACCCCGCGTAAGATTCCCTGAATCACTACCAACCGATCCCGATGCAGTCGTAGCAATGGAACAATCAATTAAATTCATAATACTACCATACGCACTGCTCGCAACGAACAGAAGGATCAGGACGCCACCAAAAACTCCACCCTGCGCAAAAGCTAGTGGAAGGGATAGTGTTCCTCCTCCAATCATCGTAGAGAGGAGGGCGAATGTGGATGAGGTAAGCGTTCCATGTCGGGGGTTGGATGGTTCTTCGTTCATGGTTTTTGAAATGTTTGTTAGAATTCTTATTAGGATGTGTCTAGAAATGTGGTGTCGTTGTTGGTCGTTGTTGTTGTCGTATCGTGAGAAACGAAAGCAGAATTCGCGGCGTGTCATGCTGTCAATTTCGCAGTTGGCGAATTTTCAAGAAAATGGGTCTGGTCTGGTTGAAGGTTGAACTCTCGTGTGACTTTTGACACGCTTTGGTTGTCGGTTGACAGTTGACATTGTATTTTTTTCGGACGCTCAGAAAATTCTTTACTCAACATCGGTATTCACCTCGAGACCTCGAGGTTTACGTATTACGTAGATCGAAACCTCCTCGCAAGTTTCGATTCATACATATATTTAAGCAGTGCCACAAAGTACAAATTACAAACGATATTGGCGATTAAGGCAGTAGAAGAAATCAGGATTTTCCATTTGGTTGGAGTTGTTCATGAACATGATGTTACTGTTTTTCATGATTTTCTTTTCGCGTATGAATTGCGGATTCAGTTTGTTGTTGAAATGGCCCAGTTTACACCATCATCGACACCGAAACGATATATCAAGTTTCAGAAACTTACATAAATTATTGCTCATGTCCTCGTCGTCTTCACATGTTGAGACTGAAGGGGTAGACGTAAATACAAAGTGGCTACAAATGTTTGAACAGCTGGAAGATTTTTATAAACAAGCTGGTCATTCCAATGTGCCTCACAATGCGTCATCGCTTGGAGCGTGGGTGTATCACCAACGTCGAAAATATAAACGAAAATCATTGACCCAAGACAAAGTGGACCAGCTTGAAAAGATTAATTTCCAATGGCAAGTTGGTGACACAAAATGGAAGTCCAAGTTTGATGAGCTACTAGAATATAAAGCCATACATGGGCACTGTAATGTTCCGTATAATGATGATAACCAAAGCCTCGCTCGTTGGGTCAGCACTCAACGGAAGGCCTTTCGAAAATGGTCGATGTTTGAAGCAGATCAATCTAGACGCAATCAGCAAACAAGCAGATTTGCAGCGTTGAAGGAGTTGGGTTTCGAATTCGACCCGAAAGACTCAAAATGGGAGGAGAAATTTGCAGAACTCAAAGCCTTCAAATTAAAGAATGGACACTGTCATGTTCCAAGGAGTTGTAAGAGCTTGTGGAATTGGATATCACAGCAACGACGATTATATAGGAATATGATTCAGGCTGAAAGAAATATGCACGATTCTTCCGGTCATGGGCTGTCCCCAAAACGGTTCCATGCTTTGAAAAACATTGGTTTTGATTTTGACCCATGTGATAATGTTGTTGTATTTAGTGACATTTTTCACCGTCATGATGAACGTCTATTTATTGAAAGCAAATACAAAAGTCTAGACGGTAAAGATTTTTAAGATCATTTCTACGTAAATTTTACTAGAAATTTTAGTTGTTAGGTATTACGCTAATTTTCTTCTCGCTACGTTCATATGATTCTTTATGTTAACGAGGTTCGGAACTTATGTTGGTCATTCGGCTAAATCGATTGTATTGGAAACTGTAGAAATCATACGATGTACAAAGAGAAATGTTTATCAAAACTATTCTCTTTTCATTAATATCATTGTTTTCCTTGATATCCTAGATGAAAAAGCTACAGTTGTATGACTTGTATACAACTGCATTTTATTGAAAAACGTTATCATTACTTTGAGCCTGGCTAAGCATGCTATCGATATCTGTTAGCATCTTAGTCGCAGTTTTGAAACCATCTGATTCATCGTTAAGCTTGATTGCTTTTGTGCAATATACTTTTGCTTCCTTCAACGCTTCAACAGCTTTCTCCGGATGAGTGGATTGCTGACCTTGTTTCAAAGTGAGTAAAGCTAGGTTGACATACGCACTGCCAATTTCGCGATTATCCAACGCAATTTGAAAATGTTTCCGAGCTTCTTCGTACTGTTTCATCTTCAAAAATATTCCTCCCATGTTGACATGCACTTCCGCATACATTTCTGGAGAGATCTTGAACTGTTCTGCGACCTTAATAAATGTTTGGTATTCCGTTAAAGCAGAAACGTGATCTCCTGACCTTTGCAGTACTACTGCACGTCGAAATATGGCTGATAAAGGTTCTTCACCCGATGAAATTGCATCGCCGTACTCCGCAAAGAGGCCTTGTATTATGACACCTTGCTTTAAGTTGTTGTTAGATCTGGAACGCCAGCCGCTATTTCGATACGATAATGGCCATCGGACGATGCCAAAATCTGTGAAGACGAACGAGTGTGCATTGCGTACACACAATAGCAAAGCTGATGAAACAAATATAGGACGAATGTACATACCAAACAATTTGAAAGGATGAATAGTATTGTTAGAAAGTTTTCATAACAAGAGTACCGGTATGTCAGCTTTTTTTTAATCTGTATGCTTTTCTTTTTTTGGTTAATTGTACCAGGTTTTAGACGGTGGATGGTGGCAGAAATCGTTCCGTGTTCCGTCCGAATCATTAGCTAGATTATCTCATGTCGGGTAAATATGTACTCACACAGAATTGCTCTCCGCTTCCGCGCCGCGCGGGGCGTATCTAGTTTACCGATCTACTTGTATCTCTCCCACGAAAGCTTTGTTTCTTAGCATATATACAAGAACTTTTCACGATTGACATAGATTCCATCATTCCAGCCCATCATCATGCTAAGAGGAGGTTCTCATGTTATGAAGAAAGCAGTTCGACTAGCTAATGCCGATGGCTTCGATAGTGAGAAACAAACACAGATTGAAAATCGGACTTGTTCCTTCCCTGTTGATGAATTTAGCTCGCTCATAGCACCGGTGCCGCGTAATAAGAAGCGCGCAAAATACGTTAATTCTGTAACCAGTGTACCAACGCAAGCGCTATCCTCTTCAAACATTGTCGCAGATTCATGTGGAGACGAGAGCAATAAAGAAAACATTCAGGTACGTGACGCATGAAAAACGACACTGTCTCTATTCTAGTTGCCTTATTCATTTTCGTATTGAAGGCAACCGTGACGCCAGTACTCGGGAATTGTCAGTTCTCTAGTGCTCCTAATCAGCATTCAGTCACGACACAAGAATCTGATTTTTCTACAAGTTGGATGTTGCCTTTGACCGGAGAGAAAGTTTATGCGGAACTCCCTACACCGACAGGGATGACTTTCATGTCTGGATCAATCAACGATAACGAAGAGACTGTAGAGATTATTTTTTCAAATAAGCTCGTTTCTCAAACCCAAGCGCCAGGCGCTCGGTCTTGTGCAGATTTCTTCAGCCCTTTATCAACCAACTGCGATTACAATAGTCGTGTTGATGGTTTAACGATGTTAGCAACTTTGTCTTCTCCATCTCATCCGGAACGCTTCTCAAACTTGAACGATCCGATTGCAAGGTCTAAATGGTCAAAGTCTACTTCAAATGATAAACCAAAATACGCTGCTGAGAAGAAGTGGAGACGATGGACTAAAGAGGAAGATGCTATTCTCGTGAACACAGTCTCAAATAGTAATGTACATAAAAATTTCAAATGGTCCAACATTGCACATTTAGCTTTTCAGGGACTTCGAACGGGTACGCAATGTCGTAATAGATGGAGAAGGGTTTTAAATCCACAGCTGTATCGTGGGAAGTTTACTCAAGAGGAGGACGACTATATTTTGGATTGCGTTACTTCGCAAGGTACAAATGGGAATAATTGGTCTCAGATTGCTGCTTCAATGCCACATGGCATGAGAGATGTTGATAGTATAAGGAACAGATACCAATCAATCTTGGATCCCAAGTTGAAAAGATCATCTTGGACTGACTATGAGATTGATACATTAAAGAAAGCGCAAAAGTTGCACGGAAATCGGTGGACTGAGATATGTAAATTGCTTCCTGGAAGATCTGCGAGTAATTGCAAATGTAAATACTTCAATAATTTCGCAAAATCAAGTTTCTCCCGTCCGGTGAAAAAGACTGCTTTCAACGAGAAGAGTCAACATTGTCACCAAATCTAAGCAGCCGACTCATGCTTGGAATATTTTCCTTGACCCCGAATATGATGGCTCCTTCTTCGTTTAGGATGTATAAAATATTTTGGATAATTATCAAAACTACGTGAAGTCTATTAATAGACTTTTTCCGAAGTATGTTGTAGTTTAGCACGCCAAGTTTTCTTCACATTGACTTATTTAAAACTAGAGTATATCAATAGGTTGACCTAAGTCGTCCAACTGAGCGTATGAGAAGTATGTGTTATTAACTATATCAAATGTACATGTAGGTGACGATATATAGAATGGTTTCTTGTGTCGCACAATGCGTTCGTTGCGCGTCCGTGTTACCCACCAAATATCATAATTGCTTTTGAAAGGAATCAATTCTAACTCATTTTCATCAAAAGAATAGCTTGTTCTTCCACTATTGAAGGTTACATCAAATTTCTTTCCATGGTACCCATCAGTAATCTTGACAACTCGACCGACTTCTCCTACAAATGAGAAAGTTACATCATTCCCAAAACACTTTTTGCCCTCGTCCGCTTTTCCACATCCTTGAAATGCAGCACCATAAGGACATGTCGAGTCATAAGATCCTTCAAGTAGCCCTGAAGAATATTTTAATGTTGCATTATCGTAAATTAATTTATCACATGGCTTCGAAAAGAACCTCCCTTCTCGAAACAAAATGTTTCTATGCAATTCGCCGTTGCCATCGAGAATATTTTTGCTACAATAGAGAGCATCGCCATCATTTATGATGTCAGGGCACGCAGGATACTGATCAGCTAGCTTAGTTCTTTCTAAATGATCCTCCACAGATATAACGGAAGAAGCAAAGGGTCCGTGTTTGGATCCGCTCTTCCGTGGACAAAAGAAACTTCCACGGAACGTTTCATGATTGTATTTCTTCGGACAGCAGCATTTGGCAATTGCTTTGTCTGTTATGAGTACAACGGAGCCCGTCGTAATTTTTTCACTTTTTATAGAGCAGAGCAACTTTCTTGGATCATCTTTGTACGTGAGTGGCAGCGTAAGCGTTGACATTCCATTTACATACCAGTCCCGTATTTTTATCTCACTCAAAACATCATCATACCTCTCGTCAGAATTATCTGTTAACGAATGTCTGTGTATTTCGAGAAATGTACCACACTCAGGGTCGTCTTTGAATGGGCCGTTACATACATAGATTAAAGCATTTTGAGAGTATCCAACTTGCATACAATTATTTTGCAGTGTTCCATCTGGATGAAAACAATTTAAAGTTGAATCGACAGTTTGATTGTTATCTGAGCACGCAACAAGAAGATCAGATTTTACGGCTCGAACACGAGGGGCTATACAATGAAGATGGGGATTCCTCTCATCGATACATGAATCGTCAATAATCTTCGAATCATGTGGCCGAGTTACATATTCATTCTAAATAAATATATGAGAAGTGATGTCTTCATTCAGAATCGATGAAAGCTAATATAAATTCTCACCGGAATTGGTCGTCCGTGGTGATCTACAATATCAACATTGTATTCGATTTCATTTGTACCCGCTTCTATGCGAAAATCAGAAACACCCAACCTATAGTCTGGGTATTTAAACGAACTCATTTCGACGACCTCACGTTTGATCCATGTATACTGCAAATGAGGACTTCGATTCATACAACAATCATAACCTAATGTCCCGTGCCTTACTATGTTGGTCTTGTTGACACCGCAAGGATTGACGGCTATACCGATAACATATTTTTCCTCAGATGGCTCAGATACTCGATAGGGCATGTGTGATCGGGCTGCAACTGGATTAATTTGGTTGTGAAGCTTATCGATCTCGACTTGAAGCTTTTCTTCGTTTTGCAGATCAAATAGCGTATGACCCGAAGCCATATCTTTTACTAGAATATAAGATGCGAGTAACACATTGATAAAAAACCATTTTGAGTCTTTGACTGCATAGGTCACAAACATATCCATAGACTTTATTTTTTTTATTTATTTCCTTCAAATATTTTGGCGATAAATGGTAAGTTAAATTTGACTGTAGAACTCGTTTTTGAAATAACTTATCCGCACAAGTACTTTTGCGAAAGTTAGTAGTCGTCAAATACCAATGTTATTCTGATAACTTTTATACAATCAATAAGTACAGTGTTCGTTCTCTTTTCAAATCTAACAATTTTATCATATAATATGTAAAGAACCAAAAGCTCCAATTTGGCAAGCTCCTAAATTTTATTTGTCAAGATGCTTCCTGACAAACGTCTTTGACAAGTAGTGAAAGTGAAATTCCAAAGTTAATTTCCATTTTCATCAAGAGGGGAACCATGAATACTATAGCCACATCGAGATTAATGTAATGTGATCAAAAAGGATTGCACTTTCACGTAGTCGAAACGTATATTTCTTGCAAAATTGCTTTTAGCTTAAGGTCCAGTTGCGATAAGTAGAATGGCAGGTGCAAACACTGCAATAACTCCAACAATATAGGCAGTTTCAAACAATGAACGAAATGTTTGTTGCACGAAGAGAGTAAGCAAATAAACTCCAGCAGAATAGAATGGGAAGATTGACAGATACGGTCTCAACTCGTAAACATGCAACGGATCCAGGTTAGTCTTCAAAAACTCGAAAGCATATTCATTATTTTGATCCCAAGCCTTCATTTTGATACCCTTTTGTTTACTGTCTACTATCGCCTCCACAAGCTTCGTCTTTTCTGATTCTGTCAAGAGCGTCAAACCAGGATTGTAAATCGATGTATCCTCGTCCGCCACTTCTCCACGTTCCAACGTCACGCCAGCATAATTTACATTTCCTCCAACACCCTTACCTTCCGTAATTATTTTTGCAACTTCCTCGAATGCAGCGAAACTCTTAGCCTTGTCGCCCTTCGCACTTTTAATGCTCCCCAAAGCCTCAACAACAGCATCTGATGCATAATCAGATGTAGAATAAGCGTTTGAAGAGACTGGATTTACTGTCAACAATGTTGCTGCTAACATGAGTTGAACTGGTAATGATGGCCAATTAAGTTCACGTTTTTCAGCTGCCAGTGATGTCATCGAGTTATCTCCAACAGGTTGAATGCTCCTCGTCTGTAGTGATGACGCTCTCCCGGTATGCAGCTGAAAACCATTTACAAATTCACTCTGAAGCGAAACTAGAGAAAGCGCAAATACACGAAATATCTTCATTATTATATATGTAAATGCTTCAAGAAATAGAGTTGTTTCAAGCAAGGCTTTTCGGTGGAGTTAGCTGAGCTTACTACTAGTAATCTCTGTTTTGAATTTTATTTGTCAATTATTTTTGGATTTGTATCACCTCTTCAACAAACACCAGACACAAAAAACCACAAAGCATATACACATACACGCACGCACACACACAATCTTTCCGACTGACAATTGACGTACGCCAAAGAGCACCTCAAAGTGCTGCAACACAGTCACAACAACAACGACATCCAAGACACAATACTCACAACATTACTAACGTAGATAACCAATTTAGCCAATAATTCAGAATTCACGACCTCTAGAGTTCGCTGTTCGCATCGTACACCCATTTCACGTTTCACAGTTCCGCATTCCGCAACAAGCGATCATCATCAGAACTTCAGAACTCAGAACTTCTCTCTATCTCTCTCCAGCTCTCTCTCTCTTGATTTCAGTGATACCTCGCACAGAGTTTTACAGAAATACATCAACCAAAAAAACATATAAATCAACGCACATACACACACACATACACACATACATACATAAATACATCAGAATTCTCTTCACCGATTCTGCATCAAATATAAAATACTTAAATTACATCACCCAAGCCATGAAGCTCGCACCATTCGCAACCCTATTTCTCTCCTCATTCATGCTCACATCAGCCCAAGAGGCCGAGCAGCAGCAGCAGCAGCAGGAAGTCGAGGAGTCCACCTACCGCAGTGAGTACGTCGTGCTGGATGGACACACCAAACGTGAGAGCTACACGAGTCCATTGCCTCATACGTACATTAACAGTGAACATTTGCCGGAGAACTTTTCTTGGGGGAATGTGGATGGGATCTCGTACCTGACGAAAAGTTTGAATCAACATATTCCGCAGTACTGTGGTAGTTGCTGGGCACATGGTTCTATGAGTGCTTTGGCGGATCGTATTAAGATTGCGAGAGGTGAGAAGGATTTTTGTATTTGTTTTTGAAGGGGGTTGGGTTGTTCGTATTTGATTTTTATATTCTCATGGTGGATGGCTTGTTTTGTTTTGTGTAAGGTCCTGCTGCCACGGATGAGATTAATCTTTCCATTCAGTTTATTCTCAATTGTGGCACGGAGATCGCTGGTTCGTGCTACGGTGGATCTGGTACAGGAGCCTATGAGTTTGTGAAGAGCGTTGGTCACATTCCTTTTGATACGTGCCAGCCGTACATCGCCTGCAGTGCTGATTCGAAGGAGGGTTTCTGTGGAGATGTCGACACTACCTGCAGTAGCTTTAATACTTGTCGTACCTGTGGTAGCTTCTCTCAGTACGTTGACTGCGTCGAGATTACACCCTTCCCGAATGCGACTATTGCAGAGTACGGTGTCGTTCCTCGCTACGATGTGGATGCTATTAAAGCCGAGATTTATGCTAGAGGACCTGTTTCTGCGGGAATCAATGCTGAGCCAATTGTTAACTATAAGGGTGGAATTGTGAGGGACACCAAGTTCTGGCACAAGATGGTGAATCACATTGTATCGATCGTTGGATGGGGCAAGGATTCCGAAAGTGGTGACGAGTATTGGATCATTCGCAACTCTTGGGGACAGTACTGGGGTGAGATGGGTTACGTTCGTGTCGTTACTGGTCACAATGCTTTGGGCATTGAGAGCGAAGTTGCGTGGGCTACACCCGGACATTTCACTGTTACGAACTACCCTTGTAACGAAGATGGAAGTGATTGTAGGTATGAGCAAGGGACACATTTCTATGTTGACCCAAGTAAGGATGTGAAAACTGTCAACGAACGCCTCGCTGCTCAGAGTGGAAATAAGGATGTTGCCATTCATCCTTATCTCAGAACCGCGTAAATCAAGTTTTTCACAGATACATGTTGGGTTTTATGACATGGCATACTTTTAGGAAAGCTAGTTATCAGCGTTGCTTTTTATATTGACGCAAAGATCGCGTGATGGGCAGCTCTTTTACGATGTACGATTAGCTAATACTTTTTAAAGAACTAAGCGAATATTTCTACATATATCTATATAGCTATGATACTGATTTATCAAACATGTCAGTGGTGAATGATGTTAATCTCTTTCGGACGATGAGAGATTTTTGAAGGACATGAAATGAGAATAGTAGAAGAACAAGTAAGCACAATAGCAGGCGTAGTATTGCATTACTGAGCAAACTATTGACGTAGCCATTAGATCCGAGATGTTGTTCGATCCCCAAACGAATCCGTAGGATCCTGAGATAGGATATCGAAGCAACCTATGTGACGCTTGCATTCAATTCTCGATTACAAAAAATTCTTAACTTCATTTTAAGAACTCTCATTATACTAATCCTTTAGATTTAGACCTGTATCGTATAACCTCCCTCTTCAGACCAAATATGATTGGCAACACAAGTGGAAGAATCATCGGACTTAGGATAGCAAGATAATGTTCATTTTCCAGAAACTTTTGAAACCTAGAATCTTCGCACTCTTTATACGAAACAGACATCATCTCACTCAGTTTTATTGCTTCCTGCAATTTTTCGATTTGGTTGAATATCAGCGAAAGATGGCCCTCGTTCAATGACACGTTGCCGTTCGCATCAGCTTCGACGTACATCATTCCACGGCGATTTCTATGCATAGCTGTCGGATTATTCTCGTCCAAAACTATTGACGCATCTGACCTTTCTCTAGATACAATTAATACAATAATTTCCATATCATAAGCTTGATTGATCGGATATTCCATGAGTGTATGATGGAGGATTCCTCCGTAGTGTCTACTGAAAGAGTTCACCCCATAGTATCCAATCAATTCTTCTGGTAAATCTACCAGACTCGTTTCAACATTCAAACGATCTTTCCAGTATGTGCTAACTGCAGAATGCAGGGCCATCGAAAATCGCTCGGCACTGTCAAATTCTATTTCCTTATCTCTCCAAACAGTCATTGCAGCATTCACCCGACTCATCGTCGTACCAAAGTTCATCCCATCATGTCTCTCGCTGTTGATCGACTGTGTCGACAGACACGTTACGGACTCTTGAGCAGGGATTATCTCCTCCCCGGAATACAAGAGAGCAAAAACAGAGATGAGAGTTATCTCCAACGCAAAACATGCTTGAACAAGGAGTCGAGTACCAGCCATTGTTCCAGGTTCCAGTTGCTACGCTATTGAGAAAATGGTACTCCAATAAATAAATGTGAGAGCTATGAAATGTGATCGAGGGGTGGGATTAGGAGATGTGTAAATTTGTAACTGCCCATTTCTAATTTACTGTTCTCTTATGAACGTTCGCTTTCATAAATATCGGAACTTCGCTATGATTCACATCTCGAAATTCAAATCTTCACAATCCACAAAGAGAAAGAGAGATTGAGACAACCAACGATAATACTAGCGTCATCTAAACAATGTATATCACTAATATCAGCATTAAAAACTAACAAGAGGTCTCTTGAGGCGAGGAATGATGGAACAGGAACAATCGTCATCGTGTACAGAAAATCACAACGGCAGCGGCAGCAGCAGCAGCAGCAGCAGCAGCAGCAGCAGCCAATTATTAGCAACATCGAGTGATATAAACGGGGAAGAAAATTTTACTCAAGGCTGCAAATTTTCACCCGATGGGTCATGTATACTGACGTGTACTGCTGGTGATCATACGCTTCGTTTGTATAATACTTTGGATGCATATTCATCCTCTGCGTCGCCACCGCCGTCGTCGTCGTCGTCTGAACAGAATAATAGCTGGACTTCAGCTCTGAATGTGCAAGAAGGTGATTCAGTACGATCTTATGCCTGGTATCCGCATATGGATTCGAATGATGTGAATTCGAGTATATTCCTAGCATCGGCGAAGGATCAGCCGTTGCACTTGTTCGATGCCTATACGGGAAAAGTAAGGTGTAGCTATAGAACATACGATGCTGTGGATAATTTGGAATCGGCACAATCCGTCGCGTTCACGCCCGATGGCGAAAGAATTTTAGCAGGATTCAATAGATACATTAAAATGTTTCACACAAATGTTCCAGGCCGTGAGTATGATACGATGCGTTTGGGAAAAAGTCGGTATTCGAAAGATGGTCAGAAGGGCATTGTTTCTGCCATATCGTACCCGACTTCATCGCGGAATATCTTTGCCGTGGGCACGTATGCTGGGTCCTTATATCTTTATGACGATCGCGTTCCTAGCGCTATTGCTGCCGATATCGTCATAAACGGCAGGTGTGTTGTTGGGCATGGAAAAAGTAATAAGGCAGCGAAGCAATTGAAAAGAAAGTTTTTTCAACATAATGAAGAGTTCAGCGAAGATGCAGCGATTAGTATTGATGATCTTATGGCATCTGCCAAAAAGAAATGGTTTGAGAAGGTAGTTAATGGAGGGATAACTCAATTGACTTGGTCACCAGGAAATGATAATTTACTTTTTAGCGCTTCTCGGCGCTCAAACCAAATCGTTTGCTGGGATGTGCGTACCAAGAGTGGGATTTCATCTTTCGCTCGTGTTGCAGAGGAAACAAATCAACATATTGGTTTTGACTTAGATGATAAGAGACTTTACGCAGGAAGTCGTGACAATACTATTCTAATCTACGACATCACCACTACAGAATGCGTGAATTCAATAAAATGTGCGGATGTTGTAAATGGAGTATCTTGTTTCAACTCTTATGACTTAATTGCTTGTTCTACTGGTGATCGCCGTTTCAGCGTTGATATTCATACAGATGATGAGGATGTCGTCAAGGATGAAACAAATATGGGTAATATACCACACGATGACCCCCCGGGGAGCCTTCAATTGTATTCTTTGTCAAAAGCAAAGAATTCGAATGATACTTAATTCTAATGTTTCATGCAATGGTTGCTTTATTACATTCGTTGCATATAGGAACAATTTTTACAATTCCTCCTCTTGAAATAGCATGTCGGTAATTTCTGTTGTTGTGAAATACCTCAAATAGATCCGGGCAAGTTGTGGGGAAGTAGTGAAAATATTATTTGATAAGGGCCTCTCATGAAACAATATGTCCTGACAAACCATAGGTAAATCTCCCAGCATTACTCCCAAGACTCTCTACCTCTACCTGGATCATGTGGTTTTCACATGAAGTTCTCTTCGCTGTCAACTGCCCCAACTAAACAATATACCGTCAAGGACAAAATGTCGTTCCAAGTAGAAAAATTAATCAAAACCTAACATACCTACAACTTTCAAACCGATAAGAATGGGGAATAGATATCACAATAGTAAAGAGGTACCAACGGCAGAAATGACCTTTCCATCAGGAACGATACAATGCCCTACATATTTCATACAACCTTATAGTGCCAAAGGATAGTTTGCAACTTAGGCATGCGGTTTAAAAGTTGGACCAGGAAGAAGATTTATCAGAGTCAACAACAACGCCTATTCATTCATTCCTTCATTCGAAAGACCATCATTTGCAGCAAAAGACGCAACTCCCTAAAATATTTTAGAGACAGAAACACGCTTTGAAAATAAAAAGCATGATTGCACTATACAACACTTTTATCCTCTTGCTGAGCGTGTCATCCACAAATACATTGTCCTGTACTCTGTACTGTACAACCTCTCTCACTCTCTCTCTCTCTCTCTTTTTCTAGATTTAACAAAAGAGATGACATCTTTCATAGTTGACACGTTTCAATCCAGGATCCACTTGCACGGAGGGTTCTCATTCACCGTTATATACGAATACCGGTACATGGTACCTGCACAAAAATAAAACATACGAAAGCGTACGTACAAGCACGTAAATCCATCTGTGTAATCTACCTGCCAATTGCCAATCATCCTTTCCAAAAACAATTGCCACGCAAGTCCCGCACCTCATTCCATCCTCTATCCTCATTGGCCCATACGAACAAAAGTTCGCTTCTTTGACACCGGTCTACGTAACAACAAGCAGATCAAGACAGCAGAGTTCTTTCACCTACGTAAATACGGGCGTGCATATAGATATAGGACAGGAAAAAGTATAAAATTCTGGTTCCCTTCCCTCTCTCTCGTTGTGTGAGTGTTCTTGCTCCATTTTGGTGTGAGTCCTTATATATTCGATACCACACAACACACAATACACAATCATTGTTTTATATATATATATATTAAAACCCTAATCTTTACGTTGCCATGCGTCAATACTACAACTACATCCTACTCCTCACCATACTTCACAGTCGTACGGCTTTCTCATTCCACACTGGCAGCAGCAGCAGCAGCAGTACCAGTACCAATACCAATACCAATAATGGTTGGACGCGTCACAATGGAATTCCTACTCCACATTACCCACGATCCAACAGGTATGTACTGGTACGCCATGCATCCTTGTCGCAGCAAATGAAATCCTCATCCTTATCTGCTGCATCGTCTACGTCATCTACGTCGTCTGCTAAATGTAACAACAGTCCATCATCATCATCATCATCATCGTCCATCGTGGTGGACAATGAACGATGGGTGGCATTTGTGAATTCGGAAGAGGTGCGTCATCTGCGTGAAAACCTCGTGCAGAAATATGTGCAGTTGGGTCGGAGTTTGGAATATGCGGAAACGGAAGTGGACGAGTTTTTGCGTGATCGGCAGAGATCGGAGAAGTATATTGAGATGAGGTCTTCGGTTAAGAAGGCGACTGAAAGTTTTACGTGGGAGGATGGTGTTCAGTTATCATTGGCTTTTTTATTTGGGTTGCTGTTTGATTACTTTTATCATGTAGAGGTAAGGAGACATTGATCGTTTTTATTGAAACTGGTCGTTGTATGTGTTTTTCCTCGGACATTTTGGTTCATATGATGAAGACTGACTGAAGACGCCAATTTTATATTATCTTTTTTCGTTTAGGTCGTCGTGACAAATAGTGTACAATAGAGTCAGCTGCTGTTGCAAGCGAGACATAAAGCGCGCTTCTATTATTTACCACTTGAAATGACAGGTAAGGAGCGAGTAGACAGAAGTATTCGCAAATACGTCAATTTAGACGTGTTTCAATTGTGAAAGTACATTGGACTTTGTGAAGTAATGATAATGGAAGTAGCCAGATAAATATGGGAACAGTAATGTGTGTGGATCTTTTGATTTATTGGGGTGGGTATGAAGATTGCGCATATCGGCAAATAGTATTTGATCAATTTTGGTGTTAGAGGTCAATAGAAAAGTAGAGATGCTTGCAATGTGCAGTGTTGTACCATCGCATACGAGGAACAAATTATTGTAATTTTCAAATACCGGTATATATGATTATTAGTGGTACTTTCTCACTATCATGCCTTTCACCTTGAAATGTCTAAGCTTAGAAATGCTTTCCTCCGAATTTTGATCGGAATGATGGCGCAAACGGATCTCTTACTTCATTGGGCACTTCTGAAACATTCCATATGTTCTCGGTCAAATCTTTCGTTTGATCATTCTCTGGAGACCTAGTATCTTCTTGCACATTTTCTTTGCTTGAATCTAAACGATGAGCTGTGTCGAGTTGCTTCTTTTTCGCAAAATACGTTGGATCCTTCTGTCTTTGTCGGCTCCGCTCTACAGCAGCAACCTTTCTTTCTTCTTTGGATTTAGTCAATCTCTCTGCAAGAGACAGTACTTCTGTATCTTCGCTTAGTAACTGAAATCTGTGCTCGTCTCTCCTACGTTGTTCATCTTGGAGAATTTGTACCATACGTTCAAGAAGTATCTCATAATTGATCTTTCCACTGTAATCATCGAGGAATTCCCCTCTCTTTTTCAGCGCCTGTCTTAGATCATAGATTTTACACCTGTGAACGTTCTCGAAGGAAATACTTTTCAACGTCATTGTGCAGCACTTGGAAAGTAAATTGAGAGAACGGTGTCTAGTTGCGAATGTAAATATTTTTTCTTCGCAAAATTCAAGTGGTTGCAATCGGACACCTTGTTAGTTGATCGTTGTACTACAGCTCTTGAGATATTGCAGTTGAAAGATATTATTGCGATATTTTGCCTCAAAAAGAAATTATTCGTAAAACTTTCAGCATTCCAGAACGCATCTCATTCCAAATTTGAAAACTTGAAATTCAAAAAATGAAAGCCTAATATTCGTATTTTACGAGGCATCTAATTCAAATCTTTACCATATAATATAGGACAAGAGGAAATAGCATTATTTTTTTGGAACACTTTTCCATTTCTTCCATTTCTAATGAAACTCCATCTAAAGCAAATCTACCAATTTCTAAATAAATTATTTAAATTCTAAGGCTTAACACACGTTGCTGCGATTATTAACTCGCATTACTTCATCAAAAAACAGTTCTTAACTCGAAAAAAAGGGGGACTCGGTAGGGATGTTACTAGATACAGAACTTGTTCCTACCAATGTACATTGGCTCCAAGAATCACTCATTTCTACACATATTGCTCCAGGGCAGCAACCTTCCGTGTTATTGGTACAATCTCCCCACCTTGCGATACATTCCGTGTCGGGAGGTCCATCCGGAAGCCATATGCCATTACAAGAAGTGGAACAGGTCTCTTCATTTTGATTGCAAAAACCGTCGGTGGGATCACAATCTTTCAAATTATAACTGCAACACGGATCATCAAAAGGGATTTCCGATGGCGCATCTGTTGGTGAGTCTGTCTGGTAACGAGCCAATACATTTACCTGGAGAGCCGTGTTGGCATCGGCATCAGCTCGAAGCCATTGATCAATCCACGACTGAATTCCGTCTTGTATCACAAACTTTTGAACTACTACGAAAGAGACACCAGTGTTCTCTATTGGAGAATTTTGATATTTTACGCAATTAATATCAAAATCTTCGTTGTACTTCTTTCTGTTTAACGAAAATGCGAAGGGTTAGTAACATTGCAATATCGATTCTTTTTGACAATTAACCATCAGAGGAAAACTACTAACCCTATGTAAATCTGTTTACTTTGCTGTTCTGAGGAGCTTTCCCAGCCAGTCCAATCGTCATTTTGAGTGTTAGAATAATCGAATGCATCTTGAGGGTCAGAATTTGGAGTAGAAGATATTGCCATACCCAGAGTACCGTCAATCGGTTCACCGAGACAATTTTTTGATTCGTAAAATTGAATGGATTTTACATTCCACACCCCATCATCCGTATCTGTCCAAAGTCTCCAGCCAAACTCATGGATATCGCTCGGTGGTAGACTTGGGACCGAAGAAGGTTCAGAGCTATGTTTCAAGGAGGGTTCCACGGATGGGATTGTACTAGGCAGCAAAATTGTCGAGTAACGTATAACACCGTTAAAGATCCTTCCTTCTATTTCATCTGTAAGCGGGTAACTGAAGCCACTTCCAACATAAATCATTAAATCTTCATTTTCAACGTGTAAATCGCCGAGATCAAGACCATGATCAGGTCCGTTTGAGTACGCAATCCTTGAATACGCAGGCTCAGCAGTATGAGCTGGGTCAACTGTGATATAGAAAGATCCAGTTCCACTTTCGATAGGGTAAGGTGATTCAAACGTTAGGCGTGTACCTGTCCCTTCTTCCCCCGCCACAAGATCCGGATTTGTATAAATTAAGTCCCAAGTCGCGATATCTGTATTGACAGATCCTTCTTTATACCAAATTTCAACAGAAGAAGCATTATTTGGATTTCCAATAAGATGTATATCCATGCCAATTAAAACTATTCGATTCTCAGCGAAGACGGTGAAGGCGCATCCTTCATTCATATTTCCACCCTCAAAACCTGTTGATAATTCACTTGTAAACCTCTGTGAAGGCGGTGAAGACAAAACCATTGACGGGGAAGTTGTCGCTGGTGACATGGTTGGGAAATCGAAACCTGCGAGAGAATATAGAACCGAACCGTTCCATATTAAAGACGTATCGGTGAAAATTCCATTATATGCACTGCTACCAACGAAAATAGACAAAAAGCCATCATTGACAGCCAACGAGTTGACATCTTTTGTTTCATCTCGAGTATTTTTTAAAAGTTGATTATCTGCTCCTTCAATATAAATTGATATCAACGTCTCCTTACTAATATGTATCTCGTCATCAAAGGTAATGGTGGCTGTGTCGTCAGTATATTCAACTGAGTATGTTACGTCGGTCCAATCTTCGCTAGTGGATAAGTGGCTACCTCTTTTGACATAAACAAAAATTGAGGGATTCACGTTATCATTCGAAATAAACGTCTTTAGCTCGTACACTGATATCTCAGCACTTCTTGAATATATATCAAACGCTATTCCCGTCGACAACCAATCTCCATTAAATTCTGAAGAGTACAATTCAGTTGTCAAGTAATAAGACAACGACCCACTCCACCTACGAGGGTTGTATGCTTGTCCAAATGGATAAGTAATTGAATAGCCTTGTTCAATCTCCAGGTTATCATCTTCGGTATATACACTTCTTGAGTGATCACCAACCATATAGTGTAACGAACCACCTTCACTTACAGTAATGTACACTCCTCTAGATGTACCAGCTTCTAAACGAAAAGGAGCAAAGCAGTCTCCATAAGGCAACACGGTTGGACGATCGCTTCCATTGGGGGAAACTGCGCACGAGCCAATTAGGTTCCACGCGCTTGGTATATCTGTTATCGATTTTAAACTCTCAGTGTCGTCATTGGCTAAATATAATTCTATTACTGGCAAGGAACCGCCTCCCTTGCTACTAAGGTTGACTTCAATTTCGAAAATAGTCAAGTCATTTTTGGCATGAATAACAAACATATTACCGTCTTGAAATAGATCCTATAAAATATTTTTATGAGATTATACAATAATAAAAACTAATCCACACACTAAGGTGCCACTTACAGTATGAAATGATGTCGAGAGCTTCAGGGTGTCTGGAAAATCACTCACTTCAACACTAGGTTCGCTGGAGACTATAAGCGTTGGTTGAGCAGATGTGGAATACTCTGAAGGAACTTGTGAAGGAGCTGATGATGGATTATAGCTTGGAAACGAACTCGGAACCGTGGATGAATACACTGAGGGAAAACTAGACGGCCTCGTTTGCGAAGAATGCTCAGTAGGAACCTGCGAAGGAGCTGATGATGGATTATAGCTTGGAAACGAATTCGGAACTGTGGATGGATACACTGAAGGGAAACTAGAAGGCTGCGTTTGCGATGAATGATCAGTAGGAACCTGCGAAGGAGTCGGTGTTGGTATATCACTTGGTAATGAACTCGGAACTGTAGATGGATACACTGAAGGGACACTAGAAGGCCTTGTTTGCGATGAATGTTCAGTAGGAACCTGCGAAAAAGTCAGTGTTGGTACATCACTTGGGAACAAACTCGAAATTGTAGATGGATACACTGAAGGGAAACTAGAAGGGCTTGTTGGTGAAGAATGTTCAGTAGGAACTTGCGAAAAAGTCAGTGTTGGTATATCACTTAGGAACGAACTCGGAGTTGAAGATGGATACACTGAAGGGAAACTAGAAGGCTGTGTTTGAGAAGTATGTTCAGTTGGAACCTGTGAGGGAGTCAGTGTTGGTACATCACTTGGAAACGAGCTCGGGACTGCAGATGGATACACTGAAGGGAAACTAGAAGGCTGTATTTCCGATAAATGTTCAGTGGGAACCTGTGAGGGAGTCGGTGTTGGTATATCAGTTGGGAACGAACTCGGAACTGTAGATGGATGAGTCGAAAGAAAATCAGAAGGCTTTCTTGACGAAGCATACACAGTAGGTACTAGTGAAGAAGTTGATGTTGGATTACTGCTTGGCCACATGCTAGCCTGAGTCGATGGCATAATTGTTGGAACTCCAGATGAAAATCCAGAAGGATTCACAGATAAAGAGTCTTCCGTAGGAACATCGGATGGGAGACTCGATGGATGAAGACTTGCTACATCGGACGGGTCGTTGCTCATCACCGCAGTCGGGATACTCGATGGCACGTCGCTTCGGAATGACGGTGCTGCACTTGGCTGCGAGCTCAAAGATGATGGAACAACCGATGCAACTAATGAAGGAAGCACACTTGGATACGAAGAGTCAGTCGTTGATGGCGTGGCACTAAGCCGCATTGATGGAGTATCTGTCATTATTTCGGACGGCTTCACACTTGGATTACTGCTCACAGGGAGTGAAGGATTGACAGATGGTGACCCACTCACTTTGGAAGGTAAGGTGCTAGGCAATATGCTAGGAATTCTCGAAGGCAAGCCACTCGCGATATCGGAAGGCGTATTACTCGGCGATGCACTCAATATAGAAGGCGCCGTGCTAATAACATCGGATGGGAGACTCGATGGATGAAGACTTGCTACAT
>Ga0115008_10000564_pt1 | contig 28084 bp, 23 predicted proteins | sample FraStrMetagenome_FD_87164 | JGI IMG/M metagenome (GOLD analysis project Ga0115008, IMG submission 87164) | Marine eukaryotic phytoplankton communities from Arctic Ocean - Fram Strait ARC3M Metagenome | ecosystem: Environmental > Aquatic > Marine > Oceanic | place: Fram Strait | collected... | reverse complement strand
CCCTTCCTTCAGAACCTGATGCAGCCGAGGTAGGGGCACAGGAAGGCAGTGGCTTCTGGGATGATGTGTGATCTGTGCCCGCCAACCTATGACGCCAGTTCGGGCCCAATCGAGAACCTCTCTCACATCGGGCAGATCATGAGCCGTAATGGGGCATTCTAGGCATGAACGACCCCTTGTCTGTGGTGTTCGCCCGATGGTGCATCAAATCGGGTGGTCCTGGCCCAATAAAATGGAGCCTTTTTCCCACGCAGTGCGTTGTTTTGACCCGCCTTTGTAGTCGGGTACTTTGATATAGGGGAGGTGAGTGGCCAAGTTGCTTGCGTAGTTGAGAACGGCGTTGGCGGCAGAGTCTCCGGACGATGACAGCCGCCATCCTCTTGACACGTGGAGCCGAAGCGATTGCGATCTTGAGAAACCTTCCACCCACGGAAGCTCGCTCTTGGTCAGGAAGGTGATCGAGATTATGACGTATTTTTGTGTAAGAAGCATTAGTGCATTATACTCTCGCCAATTTTTTTAGGACAGCAAATTCAAATGAATTTCAGCGACAAGTAGCCCAAGGATCATAACAAGAGAAATCTGGTTGATCCTGCCAGAGGCGACCGCTTTTGGAGTTCGATTAAGCCATGCGAGTAGAATGAATTAGATTCATTGCAAACTGCTCAGTAACACGTGGATAACCTGCCCTATGCTCTGGGATAACCTCGGGAAACTGAGAAGAATACCGGATAGACCACAACGCCTGGAACGGTGTGTGGTTGAAAGGTCACGGCATAGGATGGGTCTGCGGCGTATCAGGTCGTAGGGGGTGTAATGGACCTCCTAGCCATCGACGCGTACGGGTTGTGGGAGCAATAGCCCGGAGATGGATTCTGAGACACGAATCCAGACCCTACGGGGTGCAGCAGGCGCGAAAACTTCACACTGCAGGAAACTGTGATGAGGGAACTCCAAGTGACTGCACATTGTGTAGCCTTTTCTTTACTATTAATCGGTATTGGAATAAGGGCTGGGAAAGACCGGTGCCAGCCGCCGCGGTAATACCGGCAGCTCGAGTGGTCGTCGCTTTTATTGGGCCTAAAACGTCCGTAGCCTGTTTGGTAAATCTGTGGGTAAATCAACCAGCTTAACTGGTTGAATTCTGCAGAGACTGCCAGACTAGGGACCGGGAGAGGTGTGGGGTACTCTAGGGGTAGGGGTAAAATCCTGTCATCCTTAGAGGACCACCAGTTGCGAAGGCGCCACACTGGAACGGATCCGACGGTCAGGGACGAAGCCTAGGGGCACGAACCGGATTAGATACCCGGGTAGTCCTAGGTGTAAACGCTGTGAACTTGGTGTCGGGAGTCCGCAATGGGCCCCCGGTGCCGGAGTGAAGATGTTAAGTTCACTGCCTGGGGAGTACGGTCGCAAGGCTGAAACTTAAAGGAATTGGCGGGGGAGCACTGCAACGGGAGGAGCGTGCGGTTTAATTGGATTCAACGCCGGAAAACTCACCAGGGCCGACTGTTATATGAAGACCAGCGTAATGAGCTTGTCGGATTTTCAGAGAGGTGGTGCATGGCCGTCGTCAGTTCGTACTGTAAAGCGTTCTGTTAAGTCAGATAACGAACGAGACCCTCATCTCTATTTGCTACCCGTCTCTCCGGAGGCGGCGCACTATAGGGAGACCGCTGGTGTTAAACCAGAGGAAGGCGAGGGCAACGACAGGTCAGTATGCCCCGAATGTCCTGGGCTACACGCGCGCTACAAAGGACGGGACAATGGGAAGCCAGGCCGAGAGGCCGAGCTACCCCGAAACCCGTTCATAGTTCGGATCGTGGGCTGTAACTCGCCCACGTGAAGCTGGATTCCGTAGTAATCGTGTTTCAATATAGCACGGTGAATATGCCCCTGCTCCTTGCACACACCGCCCGTCAAACCATCTTAGTTGGGGGTGGGTGAGGCTGCGCTTACTTCGGTATGGCGTATTCGAGCCTGCCTTCGACAAGGAGGGTTAAGTCGTAACAAGGTATCTGTAGGGGAACCTGCAGATGGATCACCTCCTAAGAAAACCGGAGGCTGGAGCTCTTTGTCGAGCTCCAGTCTCCACTCCTTTTTTTGGCCCGTGGCACTTTACTTTTTACACCACTTTCGTATCACCTTCTAAATACTCATTCTCATTCCCTCAAAGGGTGACGGTGTTGATTCCTAATTCTGAACAACCCCCAACGATTCAAGACAGCGTAGTTGGTGGAAATGTACATACAGGCACCGTCGTTCATAATCACTATCATCAATCACCAAGTCCCCCACAAATGGCTCAGCAAGTTGTGGCTCCACAACCCCTGATCCTACAAACCATAGCCCCACAGTACATTCCTATTGTGACGCACAAAAAAATTCACACAACAGATTGGATCGTTTTTGGAGTAATCGCTCTGATCATGAATGTCCTAACCGCAGGGGCTTGTTTAGGATTTAGCACCTGCGTTTCACTGGTTGGTATCGTGAGCCTCTTACCTCAACTCAGTTTGAAAGATCGGCAGCCTCACCACCCCGAAGCAACCAAAGTAGGGACCGCCATCGTTGCGAATATTTTGGCTTTCTTGGTCGGTTTTATCGTTTGGCTTTCTTGGAGGGCCATCTGAATTAAATTCCATCCTTTAGCCCTAATTTTTCTGCCATTGTATGGCGGAAGGTCAACAAACGCAACCTTGGCGCTTCAGCGTTGACCGTAATGGTTGCGCCACGGTTGAAATGAACCTCATCCCAACCATCAGGCACCACGTAGCCTCGGTGCATATCAGAAGTGATTGTTGTAGCGTCCTTGGTCCAATCCATCCAGGCCCACGGGGTTGCCATGCGCTTTGCGTGAGGTAAGTCACGCGCCACGACGAAATAATGGTTGGAAGTTTCACCTGGGGCCACTTTTGCATGAAGCGACGCAAGTTCTTCCGAAGAAACAGCATGATTCAACCATGCACCTTGGCCAAGCCATGTAGAAAATAACAAACCACTGCTTTGCTGCTCCACCTTCATTTCTCCTCGTCGCAAGTGGTACTTGCTTGGGGCGTATTGATGCGTGTTCGCAATCAGGAGGTCGTTCATAGCAGGGTCGGTGGTGAAACGATTGCCAGAAGTTGAGTCAATGATTGCCTGAAGCCTTGGTAGGTCGTTGACAATGGCCTTGCCTTCGAGGGCTTGCCGCAGGTCTTGAGCGAAGGTTTCCACATTCGAATCCATGTAAAACCCAAAACTGCCATCCGGATCATCGGCTCGAGGATGCGAGTTGACGCCCATGACGGGCGTCGTAGCGTCGATGTTGTGAGATATGCTGGTGAGGGTGCCATCGCCGCCGAGGACAATCACAAGGTCCCTTCCGATGAAGTCGGCTCTTCGCACCCGCTCACGTGCCCTGATATCGATTCGAAGGCCACCGCGCTCTTTGCTGCACTGTTCCAGTTCAGCTGCGATGACATCGAGGCTCGCATCGTGAACCGCTTCGAAGTTTTTTTTGTACACAACCAAAACATCCGACATCCATGGGCCTCCTTGGCTGCCCCACGGGGCGCTCCCTCTTCAACACCGCCCTGCTCGAATCATACGATATTTCATTTACTTCATGGTGAATTCGACCGTATGGAGCCATCACCTTGGGACGACGAAGACCTCAACGCCAACGATTCCGGTGCACCAGAACCGATTCATCTCAATCCATCGATGCAGGACAGTGTCATTGGGGGTGACCTCAATACAGGAAGCATTGTTCATAATCACTATCACGATTCTGAGCCATCTGTAGATTCCGCTTCGCAACCTTTGGGTGCGCAACAGCCTATGATTATGGGCGCGACATCTCAGACTTACGGCTACGGGCAGCAACCGATTGTTCTTCATCAACCGCCCTCCTCGGCTCCAAAAGTGATTGGTATTTTGGTGATCATCTATTCTGCTTTCAGCATTCTCGGTGAAGCTGGGGGGCTGATTATGCCTGGTGGAAACGGCGTAACAATCGCACTCGCTTCCGCTAATATTTTGGCTTATGCCGGTATGGTTTTTGGGGGTATTCAAATGCTACAATACAACCGACAAGGTGTGTTCATCGTCTTGGGCACCATTTTGTGGGTCGCAGTATCTGGAGTTCTTAGTCTGCAAGTTGTGCTGGACTACGACCAAATGTTGGAAAATGGAGAAATCTCCCAAGAGGAGTATGACATCATTGCAGATGAAGGATTAGGAGGTTTGGTCTCAATGGTTGGTTCCATCGCTGTTGTGATTTGTAACGGGATTTGCATGGCAATTGTTGCCATACCATTGATGATTTCAAACAACGGATTTGAACAGAAAAAACGTATGGTCTAACACCTTAGCACCTTAACCATCAACAACCGGCTTCGCCTCTCACCGTTCATGGGCACCCTTGTCACCGGCACCGCAGCCACCTACGTCGAAGAGTTATGGATCAACACCACTGAACGCTATGAAATCCGTTGCATCACTCGAGATGTTCAGCGCGTCGTGGCTGAGAGCGGGATCAAAGATGGATTAGTGCTCGTCAACCCGATGCACATCACGGCCTCATGCTATGTGAACGACTTGGAACATGGCTTGCATCATGACATTGGTCAATGGTTGGAGCGCCTCGCCCCCTATCACGGGCCTGCGGGGAAAGAAGGCGAAGAATACCATCACCATCGAACGGGTGAAGACAACGGTGATGCGCACCTAAAACGGCAACTCCTGGGTCAACAGGTGACGATGGCCGTGCATGATGGGCAATTGCACTTAGGGACGTGGGAACAAATTCATTATGCAGAATTTGATGGAATGAGGGACAAACGAATCTTAGTGAAGGTCGTTGGTCTGCTTGAAGATTAGACCCACCACCCAAATGAAGGCATAGAATCCTTAACCTCGACCTGTTATGGGAAATCATGGGTGTTAAGGGGGTCGAACTAGGGGGCGGCTTCTTCAAATTCACTAAGCCTTACACTTGGCAGGGATGGCTCACCTGGGCTGCTGTAGTCGTGTTCATGATCCTCGGTCTTTTCCAACAACCTCAAGGTTACATCATTTCTGTCTTCTTATTGGTTTTTCTCGCTGTGCTTTCACCGACATCCCTCGAAGCAGAACTCCACCGAAGGCGAAAGGCTTCTCCCCTTCCCGAAGACCTTGAAGCTCAGGCTTTGATTTCTGGCGCCAGCGTATCAGATTGGTTCTATGGGCGGCGTTCATGCGTCCCCATCAACGACAAAAACAGCTGGGTTTTTCCGGCCCCAGGACCAAAATCTTGGTTTATGCACCGGCCGTATCATCCCGACCCTAGCAACGAAGTTCTGCCCGAGCACCCCTCCGAAATCGGAACCCCGATGCCGGCTACAATCTCCAGTTATGGGCTGTTTTTCCTCATGTTTTTGTGCGGTATGTTTGCCCTTGGGGGTTTAGGGATTACGGCATCCAAAAACAGCGCTACGACCTCAGACGACACGATGCTCCTTTTGCCTTACATCATCATTGCAGTGGGGGTTATTTGGCTTGGGTTGGGGTATCGAGCTCAACGCCACCAAACTGCAATGATCGACACGACCACGTCACTCGTTCGCTTCGTCTCACCAGGACCCACTGAAGTGGTCGGGCAAGTACGGCCAACTTTTTCTGGAGCCATCGATGTCCTCGTGGATGGTCACCCAGACCGCATGGTTCCTGGTTGTGTCTCCTACACTTGGACCTACGAAGTGTTGGTCCGTGAACGAAAAGTTACCTATCACAAAGGGCGAGAACAGGTGCGCACTGAGGAAGTTTGGCACACAATACGGGAACAAAACGGGAGTGTCCCGTTTATTCTTCATGATGGCAGCGGTGGTCTCTACACTCGCCCATCCACATTCAAGAGCCAAGATTGGGGGGAGTTTGCCAAAAAGTGGGAAACCAGCAATCGGAACGCTTTGGGGGACGCTTACTGGCGAATAGGGCACGGACGGTTGCATCAACGCGGCGATGTCGTTCGGCACAAGTGGACCATTCATGCGCTTCGCATCGGGGATCCAGTCTACGCCCTCGGTGTGGCTGAAAAACGCCCTGATGCTGAACTAAATTGGCCAGGGATTACCGATGTCTCAGAGGTCGGGTCTCCTGCTGCTTGGTCTTTGGACGAATCCAAAAAATCTTCACCTCAAAAACGGAGTGAAGTTAATTACAAGCATCCTGTCAATAATGCACGCTTTCATTTGATTGGCCAAGACACCCCTCGGATGCCAGCGATGATTAAACGAGGTACAGAACTCTCCAACATCGGGCGATTCCGTTCACGTACCGAATTGCTGTTTATTCCATTCGCAACCGCTCTTTCAGGTGTCTTTTTGATCTTGTTTTTGTGACAGTGAGGTTCATGACCCAAGCCCCTGTGGGCCAATCATGGCAGAAGATGTTGTAATCGTTGGTGGAGCAAGAACCCCATTTTGTGAATGGGTTGGAGGTAAGCGTGGTGACGGAAAAACCGGTGGACTTTTGAAATCTGTAAGCGCACAAGAACTTGGTGGCATTGCTATCAAGGGTGCTTTGGCAGCCACTGGAACCGACCCAAATTCAGTTGATCACGTCGTCATGGGTTACGCTCTCCAAACATGCGCTCAATCCATTTACGGGTCCCGTCATGCCGGCCTGCAAGGCGGCATACCCCAAGAAGTCCCTATGTTGACTCTTTCGCGCATCTGTGGTTCTGGTGTTCAATCGATTGTGACAGGCGCTCAAATGATTATGTTGAACGAAGCCTCAACCGTTGTTTCAGGAGGCATGGAGAACCTGAGTCAGGCACCTCACGTGATGAGGGGTGGTCGAGAAGGCTGGAAGTTGGGCCGTTCGCCCAAGGTTGAAGATTACATGATGACCAACTTACAAGACATGACCTGTGGTTTGTTTATGGCTCAGACAGCGGACGAATTGTGCCGGCGAAAAGGCGTCACGCGGGAAGAAATAGACGCTTTTGCAGCGCTTTCTCATGCTCGAACCACCGCCTCCATTGAATCTGGATTGTTTGAACCTGAAATTGTTCCTGTGACCATCAAAAACCGCCGTGGTGATAAGGTCATCACGCACCTCGACGAAGACCACGTCGTCAAGAACTGCACAGAGGAGAGCCTCGCATCGCTGCCAACAGCGTTCGGGCCAGAGTCCTTTGTCACCGCTGGTAACGCTTCTGGCATCGTAGACGGCGCAGCAGCCGTCGTCATCAAATCTGCATCTCAAGCAGCAGCCGACGGCGATGAACCTCTCGCACGGATTGTCTCGTGGGGCATCGTTGGTCTGGAGCCAGCAATCATGTCCTATGGGCCTGTGCCTTCTTCACTCAAGGCCCTCGAAAAAGCTGGTCTGAAGGCCGAAGACATCGACCGATGGGAGATTAACGAAGCCTTTGCAGGTCAAGCTCTCGCTTGCATCAAAGACTTGGGTATTGACGTTGCAAACGTCAATGTCAATGGTGGAGCAGTCGGCCTTGGTCATCCCTTGGCGGCCACAGGCACTCGACTCGTTCTGACCCTCGCTCACGAGTTGAAGCGATCCGGTGGGCGTTACGGCGTTGCTACTGCTTGCATTGGCGGTGGACAAGGCATTGCAATGATCATCGAATCCCTTTGAACTAAATCACTATTGGAGGGGTTCCACCCTTCTACGAATCGCCCATCTATGCATTGGTTTTGATGTTCGAATACACCAGTATAAAAACCGAACAAACTACCCCGGGCCATGATTAACCCATTTGAAGCGATGAGCCACGCGAGTGTCAACCGCCCAAAGTCCGTGTTTGCTTTGGTTATGCTCGCAGTTCTTGTCTTGTCTTCCGGTGGTATGCACCTTCAATTTGACAACAGCGAGGATGGCTTTTTCCCCGATGATGAGAACGTGCGCCTGCTCGAAGAAATTGAGGAAGAATACCAAGCTTCAATTGATTTCGTTCGAGTGATTGATGAAATTGAAACTGGTGATTTACAAACCAACCAAACTTGGGAGCGTCTGGCCCTCATCGAAGCAAGCATGATCGATGATGACAACTTTGCTCCCTATCACTACCCCCTGTTTGGCACACAAGCAAACAGCGGTATGGCAGGGTACGTTTACCAGTGGCAGATGTACCAAGATGTTGCTTCAGCAGATTGGCTTTCACCGCTTGAAAATGCAATGCAACAAGTGCTTATCGCAGACAACAACAGCCTTGACAGTGCTCTTGCAAACTTGAGCGAAGCCGCCTTGCAAATTCCAACGCCTACGCCCCTCTCGGGCAGTGAATTAACGCAGTGGAATGCAGGCGAGCCTGAACTTTGGCTTGCTCGCTTGGACAGCCAAGCAAACCTCTCGCCCCAACTCGGTGCCATGCTTGGCCTGATGGAAACCATGACCGCCAACCGAACCCAAGATGAAATCGCTCAGGTGATGTCGGTGACCGGGCCATTGAACGGGCAACTCGGTGTCTTAACTGGCTTGCAAAACATCGATTATCGAACAGCGATTTTGGGCTCATTGCCTGTGGCTGATCGGAACAATGATCCTTGGAACTCATCAGGACCTGTGTTGACAACCCTCGTTGTAAGCACGGAGCCCAGTGATTACGGGATGGATATTCTTGGTGATGTTCAAGCGCAAATTAACAACTGGTCAGAACTTCTGCTCGAGGGCATAGCCGCCTCAACTGGGGATGAGGAACTGCGTACTTTCTCCTTCTCTCAATTCAGCGAAGGCGCCAATTCCAACCTTGGCAAGGAGATCGGCATGCTGACCAGTGCGGCTTTGTTGCTGCTTGCGGTCATTTTGTGGTTTAACTTCAGGTCGATCAGGGACACAGCCTTCGTGACCTCACTGACCGTTCTTGCTATCGTAGCGACTTACGGTCTTTCTGGGTGGTTGCAATTTATGGGCGTCAACATGGTGTTCAACGCAGCGATGAATTCCATTCCGGTGTTGCTGCTTGCAATTGGTGTCGACTATGGGCTGCACGTGGTCATCCGGATACGAGAAGAATTGAATGTTCTCGATTCCAAGGATTCTATAGAGCGTGAAACTCTGAAAGACTTTTCCTATGAAGCCCGACAACTTGCTGTCCGGAGAGGTACCGTTCTCACCTCGATCGCTCTTGTCATAGCAATCTTCACCGACATGGTTGGTTTCCTCTCCTTTAGGTTCTCTTCGTTGTCGTTTTTACAGGTGTTTGGCACTGTCATTGCGATCGGATTGTTCTTGGTTTATCTGTTGAGCATCACCGCCCTTCCTGCCTTGATGTTGATGTTCCCACCGAAGAAATTGAAACTCAACAAGGCCAGCAAAATCTCAATCGGCCCCATCGCCAACGGCCTTGCTCGGCTTTCCACTGCACCAGCAAAAGTTGGCTTAATTGCCGTGTTGCTGTTGACCCCGATGTATTTTGGATTCCAACAATTGGAAGTTGGCTTTGACCAGCGCGACCAATTTGATGATGAAGTGCCTGTCGTTGCGGATTTCCTTTTGCTTTCCGATGAGTTCCAAAACAGCCGCTCGCCGTTGTATGTTGTTCTTGATGTGGATGTGTTCACACAAGACGGTTATGAAGCGTGGCTTGCAGCAGAACAGGTGCTCCTTGACAGTCCTGATGTCAGCGGCGCTCCAAGCGGTTTATGGAACACGCTTGAAGAGGCCCAAGTAAGGAACACAAACCTGAGCGTCTTGATGTCGGGCCTTGAGTCTTCGAATCAAACTTCCTGGGACCAGTTGGCTACGTACTTGCTTGAAACCGCGGAAGGGCGAGACCTTACGGCTTCGCTCCTCGCCTCCGACGGTCAGCAAACCGTGATTTCCTTCCAAGCAGAAACCCTTGACTGGCAGGCCACCATCGATTTGAACGAACGGATGGTTGTGGCTCTCGAACAAGCCGAAAAAGAATTGGACAGCGATGCAGATCTCCGAGTTGGAGGACGAAGCCTCATTTTGGCTCAGACCACCTCTGATGTTGCTGATTCTGCCATTCTATCAACGGGTATTGTAGCGGCCGTGATCCTCTTGATGTTGGTTGGCATTCATACCGTTCGTCAGCGCGACCTTGCTCAAGGGGCAGCGCGTGGGTTTGTTTCTTGGATTCCGCTCATGATGGTTGTTGGATGGGTGTACGGTTTGATGGGCTTCACTGGCTATCAGATCAATTCACAAACGGTGACAATTGGAGCCTTATCGCTTGGCCTTGGGGTCGACTATGCGGTCCACTTCTCCATTCGCTTGGAAGAAGAGGTCGAACACAATCCTGCAGCAGGCCATCATTTCTGGGTTGCTAATGCCTCGGCCACAACAGGCCGTGCCATGTGGATGGCAGCGCTCACAACTGCTGGGGGCTTTGCCGTGCTCAACTTATCTTCGTTGTTGCCATTGAGGCTGTTTGGGCAAGCTTTCGTTGTCGCCATAGCCCTTGCCTTGCTTTCGAGTCTTGTGATTCTACCAGCGTTTTACGCCAGTTTCCTGAAAAAGGATGCAGAGAAGTACCTTGCTGCTAGCAAAGAGGAGGAGTGAAGATGGACCTTTCCGAAATGATGTTCTGGTTTTCTTCAGTGTGGATCATGCCGTTTTGGGTGCTGATGTGGTTTTTGCCAAACCACGAATGGACTCGGCGTTTTGTCGGCGATTTGCGGTTTTGTTTCATCCCGCTGCTCGTCCCATACACCGTTCTCGTGCTCCCTCAAGTCGGTAGCATCTTTCTCACCTTTGCCTCAGAGATGCCTACACCGGAAATTGTCATAGATCTGTTCGCAGACCCAGAAGTGATCATGCTCGGTTGGTTGCATTTCTTGGCTTTCGATATGTTCCTTGGTCGGTTTATCTGGCTCCGCATGGTTGCAACACAACGACCGTTGTACATTTCGGCCCCAATTCTCATTCTTTGCACCATGGTTGCGCCTCTTGGCTGTGGCCTCGGCATCGCAGCGACATGGAACAAGGATGGACCAATTGATTCTGCATCGTTCATAGATGCTACCGCAGTGCAATGAAAAGAGGGATGATTCAAATGCCCGACTTCCGTAGCCAAGGCATGGTGACGAGAAAAGATGGGCTCTCAGTCGACCACATACCGTTTCCAATGCCTGAAACGCGATGGATTCTGCGTCAAAATTGGAAAAAACTTACCTTTCTCCATTGGGAAGTCGATCCTATACTTCTTGCTTCACATCTTCCCGATGGCTTGGAAATTGATCTTCATGAAGGCAAGGCGTATGTTGGTTGCATTCCCTTTGTGATGGAGAACGTCCGGCCGGCCGGGTTGCCTGCAGTTCCTGGTGTGTCCACTTTCCCTGAATTTAACATTCGAACATATGTCATCAAAAATGGCATTCCAGGGGTATTTTTCATCACCTTGGATGCCACAAGCAGAGTCACCTGCTTCTATGCAAACCGCAGGTACGGCTTGACGTATAGGTATGCAAAAGCCAGTTTGAAAGGTACCTTGCCCACCGGGTATTCTTGGAATTCCGTTCGTTCCAGCAACGGGGTCGGCCTTGCAGGTTCAGCCAAAGTGACATCCGAAATCCGTCAGGCTGAGGAAGGGACTTTGGAATACTTCTTGTTCGAACGGTACAGCCTTTACACAGCGCACAAAAATCGCTTGCGACATGGCTACACTCATCATGTGAAATGGTGGTACGCCGATGCGGAAGCCACGATCACCTCAAACACCTTGGTGGAAAGTTACAACCTCGGTATTGCCGACGTGAAAACCCCTCACATGGTCCATATGGCAGAAGGTGTGGAAGTCGTGACTTGGCATCTTTCACTGCTGGAGGATGAAGCCAATGCGTGAAGCTGATGTGCTCTTGATGGACGGCGACTGTGGGCTTTGCACGCGCTCCGCTGTGTTTCTTCATCCAAGGCTCAAAGACAAGCAAAGCATGAGGTTCGTCGCCATTGAAAGCGATGAAGGCCAAGCAATTATCTCGACCTTTCCAGAGAAGATGCAACACGTTGACTCTGTTTACTTGGTTCGTGACGGGCGCCCTTACATGCGATCAGCCGCCGCCATACGTTGCCTTCTCTACCTAAAATTACATTATTGGATCCTGTTCCCATTCGCTTGGATTGTACCGCTTCCACTTCGCGATGTGGTCTACCGAATCATTGCCAAGAACCGATTGAAGTTCTTTGCCAAGCCAGAGGTCTGCATTTTTCCATCCTTATCCCCTTAATATCGGGCTAAGGCTCAAGAGAGTGCTCCATCACCATCCGGTTCATGAGCCACACTTGGGTCATTGACTCGAATTGCTTTATTCACCTTGGTTCAATGGCTCCTGACAGGTTTTTGTCAGATATGAAATCGCTTAAAGCCTCAGGAAATCATACCTTCCTTGTGACCCCCGGAGTCCATGGTGAAGTCCGTACTGTCCGTTTTCAACGGTGCAAAGGCAAGCCCGAATTGCTCAAATCGATGGAGTCTATTCTTACGACCATCAGCGTTGAGCCCGATCAAGTTCGAGGCCTGGCTAAATTAATCGGGGAGAATGCCTCACCGCAGGACGTGGATTTGTCACTGATGGTCTTGGCCTCCCAACTTGCACGAGAAGGGGGCGATGTGGTGCTTGTTACAGATGATTTCAAAATGACAACCACCGGTGAAAAAGCCAACCTTGGTTACACAACTTGCCCCCCTTCAACCTTCATGCAACGGCTGGCTGAACTCGGGCCAAACAAAGCCCGTTCCACGTTCAACAGCCTTTCTCGGCGAATTCGTGCTGCGGAAATGAGGTACGCGATCAGTCGCGTGAATGAATATGATATTCAAGCGAAATTGACTTGGATGGTTGATTCACTGATTGAAGGACCAAAGGCAAAGGTGGCCGAACCTGCCAAACCACAGCCAAACGAGTCCGATGACGTCCTTTCTACCGCACTGAAACGAGGCTTGATGGGTGAGCAAATTAAGATTAAACATCGGAAAAAACTCGGCAACCTGCTCGATATTTGCAGGCCTATGGTGGGCTTAGATGAACACCTTGCAAGCCTTTCGACGAAGGCTTACTCCAACGATGTTGAAGGCGCCTACACGATGACGATGCTTGCATTGAGCGAGGCTTTGGAATCCGTAGGCCTGGGTTTGGCTTCTTTGGGGGAACGGGATGCTGAACTTGCCAATACGGCGATTGCCGGTTTTGTTCAGCGTACCGAGACAGCCTTGGGGCTGATGGCCAAAATGAGTGGGAATCAAATCGCAGCACGCTTGCATCTTTCAAGAGCGCTCCAAGCGGCAACGCTGATCGATGACCAATTTGCAGAAATGCACAGCATGCACCAACTCGGCCTTTTGGCTACAGGGTCTGATGATTGGGAACGTGCGGCACGGTTGTTTGAAACTGCAGACCGACAGGCTCAATCCATCGGAAGCGACCGCTTGGCATACCTTGTTCTGGCAGGAATTACCCGTCACATGAATCAAGAAGCTCAAGCAGCAGAACGGCATATTCAGTCGGCTCAAGCATACGTCATGGCGGACAAAATGAAAGCTTGTATCTCCCTCTCGAAAATTGGTACCTCCCTGCTCTCGATCGACCAACCAGGGCTTGCTCTAGAGATTCTCGATGAAGCGATGGAATGTGCGCTTGAGTCGGAACAATCTGCTCAAACGGAGCAGTTGGCTGAGCGCTTACTGATGGCCAATGCAGCGATGACGAAACTCGATTCACTTCACCATGAAGGCCTAAGGTCGCTCCTGGACAGGCTTAACGCCATCGACGAAGGAGCCCAAGATGCCTTCAATAAGGAGATTGAAGCGATTGATCAGCGAGCCAGCTTGCACATGGCACCTTTGGCTGAAACTTGGAACACATGGCAGGCAGGGGAGCGGTTAATTTCCGAGGGGGAGCATCTCACCGTTGTTCGTTCTGAGGTCGACGAGCATGGGCACACGCTCATCATTGTCCACCATTGGACACTGGGCTCGTTGGGTCTTTGGTTGCCAGAAGGGAGGCTGCCTGTGAGCCCTGGTCATATTCTTTCACTGGGAGATAGTCGAGTAAAGGTTGCACAACCCACAGTGGATTTGCAAGACCAGCACGGTATTCGTGGAATTGTGGCGATAGAAGATTCCTCAGCGCTGGATTTCATTGTTCCAACCGAAGGCATGACTGGTGATGATTGATTTCAACGGCTTGTGAGGTCCAGCACATACCTGAGTGCAACGACGATTATAATCGCCAAAAACATCTGCATAATTCGTTGTTCAGAAAGACGTTTGATTCCAAACAGTGCACCGCTTCTTGCGCCCAAGAAGCACACGGCTCCTAACCCCAATATGAACGTCCATTCACCGACAAATTCGTTCATGGTTTGCTCGGGTAGAAATGCGAGATGAGTGAGGATCGAGATTGGAATCACGACCATCATGAAATGAAGGCTGCTGCCTACAGCATCCCTGGGTGAAAGGTGAGCGAAGGTTCTCAAAATCGGGATATAAATGACGCCTGCACCGATCGCTAAGACGCTTGAGAGGGTGCCTCCAATGGCAGCGCCTATCCGCAAAGGCAAGATCTGAATTTCTTTCTCGCATGAGGCTGGGTTCTGTTTTGATGAACTTGACCTCATCTGATGGATTGTTTTCCGTATGGCCCACATAATCATCAGCAAGCTCGCTGTTTTGAACACGAGATCCAAGTGACTGCCAATTGCGCTGACAATCACGACGCCGATAAGAGCACCCGGTACAGCCCCTAAGAGCCCTATTTTCACAACAGCATCATCGACAAACCCTTCTCGACGATGCGCGATGCCGCTACCGTAACTTACAACCGCAGTGAGCATCAACGATACGGCGATTGTCCGTCCGTCAATCGCCCACCCTGCGCCGTAGTGGAGGAGTGGCACGAAGAGCATACCGCCGCCCATGCCGATGGGGGCAAAGGTGAAAGCGATCAAGAACACCGCTGCGCCAATACCAATCATAATCTCGATTGACACAGTCACCCTCCTTGGCTGGACGATGGGGCGCCGATTGAAGATGTTGCCCCACCGGAGTGTGACCACATCATTCATAGGTCGGGCGGCCCTCGTTTCGACATGGTTCTGATTCTGTTTGGCGGTTTTTTCCTCGCTTTGGTTGGAGCCGTAGTCATGTTGTGGATGGTGAGCACTTGGAATCGCTTCGTGAACCTCGAACTCAACGTGGACAATGAGTGGGCAAGATTTGAGAGCGATGTGAAACTGAAGTATGACATGCTCCCCGATTTGCACGAAACGGTCAAAGGTTACGCGAAGCATGAAAAAGACATCTTCGACCAATTGTCAATCGCTCGACAGGGTGCCTCTGGTGCTCTGTTGGCAAAGGATCTAGAAAAATTCAATAGATTTGAAGGCCAACTTGCACGACTGACTCCACAATTCAGTGCCATTACCGAAAACTATCCGAACCTCAAAGCGGATGCTCTGTTTATTGATTTTACTCAAAGGTTGGTGACTTTGGAAGAACGCCTCGCCTACAGCCGTGAAAATTACAATGCCACAGCAACCATTTTCAATAAATCAATCAGCATGTTGCCAGACACAATTGTGGCCTCGATTAAAGGCGTTAGGATGCGTGAATTGATTGATGTTCCAGATTTTTATCATCAAGACTATGTCGTCAAATTTTAACTCAGCAATTCTGTTTCGACCTTCCACTCAATGAGGCCTAACGATGTTTTTGGTGTTCGGTTCAAATCCTCTGGCGCTCCGACTGAGCCGTTGGTGCGCTCAACGGCAACGCTGCGTTTTGATTGGTTTGGCCGCATCTCTGCCAGAAACCGAACCCATCGATCAGTGCGACATTGTAGCCTTACCTGGGCCAACTGCGCTGTCTGAATTGCCTTTGGATGCCCGAAATCCAACGGCCATCTTACTCATTGACCCGGACGCTATTTCTGGCGACGCCCCGATTGAAGCCATTCGCAAGCACTGGAAAGATGTCCCTATTCTGACCACGTTACCACTCGAAGGGGATGGAGTGGACCTCATCAGTGTGGATGATGTTTCATTCACGGCGATGCAAGACCGCATTCGGTCTTGGGAACGAAAGGACGGCGCCTCCGTTTTGCACCATTACCTTACCTCTGTTCCAGTGGGTTCCTCTGTGGCAATTTTCTGCCATGATAACCCAGACCCTGATGCTCTTGGGGCTGGTCTGGCCATGTATGAACTCGTTCAACACATGGGCCTTGAGCCAGAACTTCTCTACGGGGGCCTTGTTGAACATCAGCAAAACCGGGCTATGGTCAACGTTCTTGAGATCCCTTGCCGGAGGCTTATCCTTGATTGGGAAGTCAGCGACGTGCTGAAGGAAGCAGCCGTCGTAATCACCGTTGATTTCCATCGACCTGGTGCCAACAACATGCTCCCCGAAGACTGTGTGCCTCACATTGTCATCGATCACCACGCCTCAGAAGGCGTAGCAGCAGACCTCTCAATGGTCCATCCTGAGTTTTCAGCAACTTCTTCACTCGTTGCAAGCTTGTTGATGAGGCTTGATTTTGAGATGACGCCCCGCATTGCAACAGGGCTTGCGTTTGGAATTCGAACCGACACGCTTGGGTTCACACGCAACTTCAATCCAGTGGATATCCGGGCGCTTTCTTGGCTGAATGCTTGGGTCGACCAAGGTATGATGCGTTCTATAGAGGAGCCACCTCGTTCTATGGAAACGCTGGAAGGCTTCGCTGAAGCGCTAAAGGAGCGTCACCACGTGGGCTCAACCATGCTTGCCCCCCTCACCCAACTTCCAAACAGGGATGCGCTTGCACAAATTGCAGATTTCCTTCTGCCGACAGAAGGCGTTGATTCAGTGGTTGTGTACGGTGTGCGTCGTGGAAAAGTGATTCTTTCTGCACGGACCACCGACGCCACGCTTCACCTTGGGAAGTTGCTCTCAGAACGGTGGGGTCAAGGCCAATCTGGCGGTCATAGAGCTTTGGCAGGTGGGCAAATTCTCTTTGAATCGCTTCTTGAATCGGTACCAGAAGACCCCATGGAAGCCTCCCGTATTGCCTTGCAAGCGATGACTCATGCCTTGAGTGACTTATTTTCTGACGAGGGTGATGTTGATGTCTGATGCACCAATCTTCGACCGCTCTGATCGAGTAAGGGTGCTCGGCACCGCTCACATCTCAAGTTCGAGTGTTGCTGCTGTTAAGGCTCAGATTGAAGCCTTCAAACCAGATATAGTCGCCGTGGAGTTGTGTGCTTCCCGGCATGCTGCACTTACTTCCAATCGTCGGCTCGACAAAGAGGGCCTCCTCAAGGTTGTCAAAGAGGGTAAAGCACCACTGGTGATGCTACAATCCCTGCTTGCCGCAGAGCAGCGGAAGATGGGCATGGATGAAGGTGAACAACCAGGTGCGGAGTTGTTGGCTGCAGTGCAGACCGCTGAAGAAGCAAACCTCGAAGTTGCTCTCATTGATCGGGACATCCAGACGACGCTGCGCCGTGCTTGGAAGCGCATGAAATTCCTTGAGAAAGGTAAGATTCTCTGGTCCTTGCTTGGTGAAGAAGATGACGAGAACACGCCAGAGGTTTCACAATTGCTCGAAGATCAAGATCTACTCACTTCGCTCATGGAAGAATTGAGGACGTTTTCACCCGGTGCAGGTTCGGTGTTAATCGATGAGAGAGACGCCTACTTGGCAGGGAAAATCGCAGCCCTTGAGGCCAAAGGCAATCAACGAATCTTAGCCGTTGTCGGGGCTGGCCACCTGAAAGGAATCGAAGCTCATCTCACCGCTGCATCTTATCCGAATGATTCCGCCTTGGAAGCGCTTGAAGTGTTGCCACGAAGAACTCGGTTTTCCAAGTCCATCCCATGGCTTATTCCTCTGTTTATGATGGGGCTTGTGGCCTATTTTGTATCCAAGGGAGACACTGTGGACCTCGTTGAATTGTTCACAGTGTGGACCGCAGCAAACGCTGCCTTTGCTGCCTTAGGCTGCTTGCTTGCACGCGGGCATCCTTTGGCGATTCTGACGGCAGCCTGCGCCTCACCGATTACCTCACTGAATCCAACCCTTGCAGCGGGATGGTTTGCTGGATATGTACAACTGAAGTTAAGAGAACCAACCGCTGAAGACCTTCAGAATTTCTTGAAACTTGACGATCTGGGAATGTTTTGGTCCAATCGAGCAGGGCGTGTGCTGATGGTGACGGCGCTCTCGAACCTTGGAAGCATGGCAGGTGCTTGGGTGGCAGCAGCAGGGCTTCTTGGCGGGCTTGGTTCCTAGGCCAAAACATCCAACATTTTGAGCAGATCAGCGTGCTCGGTGACATCATGCACCCTCAGAAGGTCAACCCCTTCATAATGCGCTACTGCAGCTACACCCAAGGTGCCAGCGAGACGGTCGCTTGGATTTTCTTTTCCGGTAATGGCCCCAATCATTGATTTTCTTGAAACACCCCAGAGAACAGCGAAGCCTTCGATGCCGCGCATCAATTCGGGGTGCTGCAACAGTTCGATGTTATGATCGAGGTTCTTGCCAAAACCAATGCCAGGATCAAGGGCAATCAATTCGATTGGATGACCTGCGGATTTCAACGCTCTTGCGGTTTCCAACAATTGTTGACTGACCTCCTCTGCACACCCGGTGTATGACGGGGCATTTTGCATGGTTGCAGGGGTGCCTTGCATGTGCATGATGCACACCCCACATCCTGCTTCCAGCACCACATCCACCATGGCTGGATCGCGTAAGCCAGATACATCGTTGATGAGATCGGCACCCGCTTTAATCGCTGCTCGAGCAACGCTTGCGCGGCGAGTGTCGACTGAAATGAAGCCATTGGAATTGACCTTTCTCAGTCCTTCAATGACGGGTATCACCCGCTGTTGTTCCTCCGTCGCCGTGACCAGTGCAGCACCGGGCCTCGTAGATTCCCCCCCCACGTCCAGCCAAACCGCGCCGTTTTGCCACATCGCGAGTCCGGCTTGAATCGCCTCATCTGTTGTGGTCATGCGACTCTGTTCATGGAAGGAATCTGGTGTGATGTTCAGCACGCCCATGATGTGGCAACTGCCACCCTCAGGGCGTCTTAGAGCGCCAGCGATTTGCTCTTGGCGGTCGGAATTAGGTCCGAAGGTCCCCTCCATAGACAAAGTGACGGTGGCATAATTGATAAGATGTGACCTTGAAGGAGAATCTATGTCGCAGGAAGGCCTCGTTGAAACTCTTGGCTCAAGTGGCGATTCTCATTCTGGTTTGAGGACGCCAGAAGATGAACGGAGAGCGGATTTAGCGACCCGGATATCCCGACGTTTTGAAATTAAAAACGTTCAGGAAGATGTCTTTGATTTGATCAACAAGAAGGCCTACATAGGCGGTATTTTGTTAGCAGGCCTCGTGTTGTTTTGGTGGGTTTTGATCACGGAAGGCAACGATAACATCGCCCTTGCGCCTTCTTTCTTGTTCGCCCTTAACTTTTCCAACGTAGCGATCACAGTCGGAATTTTTGGTTTGCTCTCTTCGGCTTTCAAATCGTTGAGCAGGGAAAAGGGGCAACTCTTACCTTCACTCGCCTCAGGTGCCATGATCATCGTCTGCGTGTTCTTCATTTTCGAGCCACTTGTGTACGGCTTTTTCACCGATACACTCACTTCTTCGACAGGAATTTGGCGAACAAGCCGGTTGGTCATCCTGTTTGCTGGCGTCACCTTCTGTTCCACTTTTTTGGTCGAAGCCTATCTTTTGTTTTGGCTCAAAACCTTCTGCGAAGCGGAAGGCATCAACATCATCGACAACGGCGAACCCGTTTCCATCAATGACGTTGTTGCGGTTGAATGAGGACGGTCGCTTTCTTCAAGCATGAATGGGTGGATTGAGCATGGCAGGTGAACGATTGGATGTGCTGCGACTCGGTTACCGGCTTGGTCGAGACCCACGCATCACCACTCACCTCGCCCTTGTCAGCAGGGCGTTAGGAGCAGATCGTTTCCTTCTTGCCGGTGATCAAGACCCCAAGATGTTTGAGAACCTTGGTTCGGTTGCAGATCGGTTCGGCACCGGTATGTCCTGTGAGCACATCAAAGGCCCCATGGGATGGTTGCGCCGCTTCGTCGAGGAAGACGCAGGTGACGGTGAACCAGGTGTCGCAGTTCACCTTACCATGTACGGGGAGCCTTTCCGTCAAGCGATTCCAAGGATCCGCAGGGACCGTCCTTTGGTGGTGATTGTTGGCGGCGCTAAGGTGCCTGGGGATGTGTACAAGTACAGCCAATACAACCTGGCAGTCGGCAATCAACCTCATTCGGAAGTTGCAGCATTGGCTCTCTTTTTGGACGCTTGGCACGGTGAATCTGGCAGTGAGCGCTCCTTCGAAGATGCGCGTCTAATTATCCAGCCGACGGCCAGCGGCAAGCGCGTTCGGGATTTGGACCGTGAAGAAGAGTAAGCACACCCTAACTTTACTCCAGTGTTCCGGTTTCCTGGACCATTTTATGAGATGTTGAGCCTCAGTTCCCCTTCCTATACCAACCCAAGCATTATGGGTGTTCGTTTTCGACCAAAACTGATGTCGGAAGTCAATTTTAGTTCCGGCTCCTTCTGCCCGGGCTCAAACCGGCGTGGCGTTTCCAATCCGCCATCGTTTTTCGACGCTGCTGACGCACTTGCCAATGGCGAGGAAATCCCCCTCGGAGCACAAGGCTCAGGCGTGCTTCTCACGGCAGATGGTGGAAGGTACACTGGCACCCTTTTCGGAGCAAAAACACACGGTGAGGGCGAGCTTGTCTTCACCACCGGGATGATGGGGTATCAGGAATCACTCACAGATCCATCATTTGCAGGCCAAGTCCTCACCTTCACGTACCCACTGATTGGGAATTATGGGATTCACGAAGGTGCGTCTGAATCCGCTGCTGTCTGGCCCCGCGGTGTCGTTGTTCGCCACGCGATGAGTCAACCTGATCACCGGCACTCAATCGGAACGGTTGATGAATTGCTCCGCTCCCATGGTGTTCCGGGAATTGAAAACATTGACACCCGTTCAATCACCAAGCGAGTCCGAGAGCTTGGAACGGTGCTTTGTGTGTTTGGTCCGGTGGAAGACGAAGCCATGCTCAACACACGTCTCAAGGTTCTGATTTCGCCTGATTTGGAAGACCTTGTAAATGAGGTTTCGATCAGTGACCCAGTCGTGCTGAATCCAGGCGCTCTTGATGATTTAAACCGCCCTCTGCCTCGCCTTGGGGCGTTGGACTGTGGCATCAAGTACAACATTTTGCGAAACTTATGCGAACACTTCGAAGTGGTCTGGTGCCCACCGGAAACACAGTTTTCCACGCTCTCGGAACAGTACGAGATCGACGCATTGTTCTGCTCAAACGGCCCAGGTGACCCTGCGCACCCAGGAAAGGCCACGGCGGCAAGGGATACATTGGCAGCAGCAGTCCGCGCAGGTATGCCTGTGATGGGCATTTGCCTCGGCCATCAACTGATGGGCTTAGCCTCTGGTCTTCAGACTTACAAGATGCGCTACGGCCATCGGGGTGCGAATCAGCCCGTTGTCGATTTGGTGACAGGATCTGTGGCGATCACCAGCCAAAACCATGGTTTTGCGGTGGCAGACCCTGATGCTGGCATGCTTGCTGCTCACCCCAGTGGTGCATCATCGCCGCTGGGCGAAAACCTCCACGGGGCTGAAGTTCGTGTCCGCTACATCAATGCCAATGACAGAACCGTCGAAGGCTTGGACATTGTTGACCATCCTTCATTCACCGTGCAATTCCACCCTGAAGCATGCCCCGGACCCCACGATGCTGCACCGTTGTTTGGTCGGTTCAGAAGCATTGTTGATGAACACCTTGGGGGTGGATTTTGATGCCTCGCCGTGACGACCTCAAAACCATCATGGTGCTTGGCAGCGGCCCGATTAAAATCGGTCAAGCGGCAGAGTTTGACTTTTCGGGAAGCCAAGCAGTGCAAGCCCTTCGCGAAGATGGCTACGAAGTCATTCTTGTCAACTCCAACCCCGCAACCATCCAAAACGACCCGGAGATGGCGGATATAATCTACATCGAACCACTGATTCCAGACACCATCCGAAGGATCATGGAAATCGAAAAACCATGCGCTCTGTTGGCTGGAATGGGCGGGCAAACCGCCCTCAACATCGCCAGTGAATTGGCGCATGACGGATCTCTGGAACGCTTGGGGGTCGAACTCATTGGTTCAGATTTGGACGCCATCGATAAAGCGGAAGACCGTGAGTTATTCAACCAGGTTTGTGAATCGATTGGGCTTCCTATCTCTGAAGCAATCGCATGCAATTCGATGGACCAAGTGCTGGCTGCTGCCGATGAAATAGGCAGTTGGCCTATTCTCATTCGCCCAGCGTTTACCCTTGGTGGGCTTGGCGGAGGTACCGCTTGGGACCTCGGGCAACTGGTGGAAATAGCGACCCTTGGTCTTCGAAACTCTCGAATCAGTCAAGTCTTGATTGAGGAATCAATCCTTGGATGGCAAGAACTCGAGTATGAAGTCATGCGAGACGGTGCCGATAACGCAACGATTGTTTGCACGATGGAAAACATTGACCCTATGGGTGTGCATACCGGTGAATCAACTGTTGTTGCGCCTCTTCAGTCGTTTTCCGATGCGGATCACCAAATTCTACGGGACCAAGCCTTGCGCTTGATACGGGCCCTCAACATCAAGGGCGGCTGCAACGTACAATTTGCCTTCAACCAGTTTACTGGTGAAACCAGGGTCATTGAAGTCAACCCCCGCGTCTCACGGTCTTCTGCCCTCGCAAGCAAAGCCACTGGTTACCCAATTGCCCGCCTTGCTGCTAAAATCGCAGTGGGCTACACCCTTGATGAACTGCCAAACCCGATCACGGGCGATGGCACAACCGCAGCGTTTGAACCAACGCTCGATTACTGCGTGGTGAAGATTCCCCGTTGGCCATTCGATAAGTTCCGTACCGCCGACCGAACCCTTGGCACCTCCATGAAGTCAACCGGGGAAGTCATGGCAATTGGTCGCAACTTCGAGGAAGCCTTCCTCAAGGCATGGGCGTCGTTGGAACAAGGTTGCGCCCACCCTCGTCCGCTTACACGAGCCGATGAATCCGAAGGTGATGGGATGGCAGAACGAGCACTTTCAGAACTTCCAGACAGCACGCTTGTCGAATGGTGCCGGGTCGCTACGGATCGCAGAATGGGGGCGTTGATTGAAGCATTCCGTCGAAGTTGGTCGGTTGAAAAGGTGCATGAAATCACCCGGATCACTCGATGGTTCCTCTATAGATTCGAGAACATCGCCCAAATTGAACGGGCCATCACCAACACCCATGCAACCCCCGCAGAGCTCACAAGAGAGCAACTCAAGGCTTGGAAAAGCCTCGGTTTCAGCGACGCACACATTGCTGATGCGTTGGCTGGGTTCCCTGCGGCGGGACCTAAATCCTTGCAGCCAGGGTTCAATGAAGAAGCGGTCATGAAGCGCAGGCACAGCCTTGGGCTGCATCCAAGGTACCGCATGGTCGACTCATGTGCCGCTGAGTTCGCCGCCAAAACGCCCTATTATTACTCAACATACGAGATTGATGATGACGTGGGTGTTGATCTTCTGCCAAACTTGGAAGAACGAACCAAAGAGCGATTGGTTACCGTCGGGAGCGGCCCGATTCGTATCGGTCAAGGCATTGAATTCGACTATGGTTGCGTCCATGCAGTGAAGGCGATTCGCGCTGCTGGAAAGGATGCTGTGCTGATTAACAACAATCCTGAAACGGTGTCAACTGACTTTGATACCTCAGATCGTCTTTACTTTGAACCACTCACGCTCGAGTACGTCTCCGAGGTGTTGCTGAGGGAGCAGGCTCACGGAATCTTGCTGCAATTCGGCGGTCAAACAGCCATCAACTTGGCCTTGCCTTTGAATGAACGTTTGCCGTTGCTTAAACCAAAAGGGCTCGACTTGTCAATCATGGGAACTTCTTGTGATGCGGTTGATGAAGCCAGTGACAGGGAACGTTTCGAAGCCTTTGCTCAACGGATTGGCTTGCAAATGCCACGCGGCGCTACAGGGACGAGTTCAGACGATGTGCGTGCAGCCGTAGAACACATCGGCTTCCCCGTCTTAATTCGTCCATCGTATGTGCTTGGCGGCCGAGGCATGGAGATATTGGCCAACCAACAACAGGTTGACGCCTACCTTTCAGAGGCTTATCTCGCCCCTGACAAACCCCTGCTGGTGGACGAGTACCTTGGCCATGCCACGGAAATCGATGTCGATGCTGCCGCAGACGGTGAAGAAGTGCTTGTTGGAGCCATCATGGAACATTTGGAAGAGGCGGGCATCCATTCTGGCGATTCCACATGCTTCATTCCTGCTCAAAACATACCGGAATCGATGCTTAAACGGATCGAAGAGCAAACCAAAGCGATCGGCATTGGTCTCAAAATTAAGGGCTGCTATAACATTCAATTTGCTATTCAAGGTGACAAACTCTACACCCTCGAAGTGAACCCTCGGTCCTCCAGAACCGTACCGTTTGTGGCCAAGGCCACAGGCTTACCAATGGCCCGCATCGCCGCTAACATCACCATTGGCATTCCATTGTCGCAACAGATTATTCCTCAACGTACATCCGGACAGGTGTGCGTCAAAGCCCCAGTGTTCCCCTTCATCAAGTTGCGAGGCCTTGACCCTGCACCTGGTCCCGAAATGAAATCAACAGGTGAGGTGTATGGCTCAGATGTATCAGCTGATGTTGCCTATCTGAAAGCCCGTATTGCCACTGAAGTTCCTGTGGCCAGCGAGGGTGGAGCCTACCTGACTGTGCGCAACGATGACAAGGATAATTTGGTTCCTATCGCTCAAAACCTCGTGGATCTTGGATTCACCGTGTACGCTACGCCAGGAACCTGCGATGTGCTTCGCAGCCACAATGTACCTGCAACCGTGGCTTACCGCATCGCTGACAAAAATCACCCCGACGCTCTTGACTTAATGCGAGAGGGCAAGGTTTCGTTCATCGTCAACGTGCCAACTGTTTCAGGTGGAGCAGTTCGAGATGGCAACATGATGCGAAGGCTCGCTGTCGAACTGAACATTCCCTTTGTGACCACACTGCGGGGTGCTTCAATGGAAGTGGCTGCAATGAAAGTTGCTCTGAAGGGTCCATTGGAGCCTCGTCGACTCACCGTACATTACTGAGCGTCAACACGCGTCGTAAGCATCGATGATGTACTTTGTAAGTGGACTGGTCCAAGCCAGTTCGCTGATTCCTGCTTCCCCTTCGAGGTCATAAATGCGAACCACGTCGCGCACCCGGACGTTTCCATCGCTTGATCGGGCCAAGATGGTTGCCGGCTTGACCGATTTGCCGGTGCCGTGAGGATCGTATACTGTGTCGAGTGCTTCTTTGAGGAACCAGTCTGCCTTGCCGCCCGCCTCGCCTTCGTAGGTTTTCTTCACCTTCTTCGGGCCAAACATGCCACTTGACTTCTTCTTGGTCCCACCTGCTGCTGCTTTGCTTGCTGCCGCTTTAGTGTTGGATTTGGCCTTCGATGTTTCCTTCTTAGGCTGCTTGGCCCCGGAGTCCGAACTTGCAACGACACGGCCCTTGAATTCCTCTTCCATTTCGGAGCGAATTTCCTTTTCCAAATCCTTGCGAATGCTCTTTTCCAGTTGCTCTCGCAACTTGGCTTCGATGACGGTTGGATCGCCTTTTGTGGCTTTTGCGATTGCATCGTCGCGTTCATCCTTCATGGCTTGCATGACGTTGAGGTAATGCGCTGCGACCTGAATCAATGATGTTTCCATTGATGCTTCCAATTGCATTGACACAACGGCTCCTGATGAATCGCGCCACTTGCGCCATTGGAGCATGGTGTTTGCGTGAATGTCAGAACCACATTTAGGGCAAAAACTTCGCTTTGGGGGTTTCAAGACAGGGATTGCACGCATAGCCTCAGGATCAATACCTTCGTGTTCTCCGCTTGCAACATCGTGAATGTGTGTGGATGCTTCCATCCCGTTGTCCATTGCTTCTCGGAATAAGCCTTCACTGAGGTCGAGTTTTCCGGCTTGAATCAAATCCCAGCCGTTGGTTCCTCGTACGACCGCACGAACTGCAGCATTTGCCGCTGGTGATTGGCCCCACTCGTGGTTGCCGAAGGCAATTGTCGAAGTTTCCTCGAGTTCAGTTCCAAAAGCACCAGCGAGGTCGACGTCCTCGCCTTCAGCTGGTGCTGCGATGCCCAAGAGAATTGGGTTGGAACCATCCTCAACCTTGGCGATCATGTCGAACTTCTCAGCCATTGAAAGGTCGTCTCGATGCCGAATCACTTCCTTTAGTTGATTCAAATCGTGACCGGTTGCGGTGATTGGTCCTTGACCGGTAAGGTCGTGGCCACAGGAGAGGCAAAACTTTGCCGCTGCTTCGACACCTGCTTCACAGGTTGGACAGTACACGCCGGCCATATTCCGATATGGACGCTTACCTCTTTTGAAGTGTGATGGTCAAAAGGCTCCAATATGGCCTGAAAAAAGACCCAACGCAGAAAACGGAATCGTGCTCGGAGCGGTTAGGATTGCTGCAATGTGTTGACGCAATCATTCAGCAATGCGCAAATGGTGGCTTGTTCCATTTCGGCTAGAATCGGTGCCAATCGCGGACCCTTTTCTTTGCCCATAAGTGCAGCATACGCTGCTCTATATCCTGACTTTGGCGAACAGTCGAGGTCTTTTGCTGCTTGAGGGATTGCAGCGCCGATGTGTTCTGCATCCCAGGTGCAGGTGGCAAGTTTGCTGGCAAGTGCCTCGAGAACACGTTGTTCTTCATCATCGAGTGTGGCCAATGCTTGGGGGTGAGGTGCTTCGAGCACGCTAATCTTCATTTCCAGAGGGAAATGCTTGGAGCCGATCCAAGAGCGCATGCGAACCAATCGGTCGATCAGCGCTTGAGTTGGCTCAGCGATGGCCCCAGCCTTGCGAAGGCTGTCCCAAACCCCTTGATCTGTGGATTTAGTTTGGGCGAGCAAGGCGAGGTGGCGGAATGTGACCGCAGTTGCTTCAGCGGTTTGCCCTTCCTTGACAACAGCCATCCGCATGGCGCCTGCAGCATCTTCAATCTGGACGCGCTGGCGGCGGCTCAATTCTTCATCAGCCAGTTCGGTTGAAAAATCACGAGCGGCCAGCCTTTCATATTCATCTGCTAAATTGACTAAACTCATGCCGGTGTCAAATTCAATGGCCTTGTTGGGTTTGGATTTAGCGACCAAGAGTCGAAGGATTTCAGGGGGGACCAGTTCGAGCGCTTCAATTGGGCCGATTGTGTTTCCAGCGGAAGAAGACATAGCGCCTTGTCCTTTGAGGCTGATCCACTCATAGGTGAGTGGATGTGGTGGTTCATGGCCAAGGATTTGAACAATTTCACGACCGGTTGCGTATGAACCGCCGGCAGCACCATGGTCCTTGCCAAAGGGCTCGCAGGTGACGCCAATCCAGCCCCACTTTGCAGGCCAATCGATTCGCCATGGCAATTTCCCTTCACCCTTTGTGAGGTCGGATGAACCTTCGATTCCATGGGAATCTTTCCAATGCACGAGTGGATATTCGTAGCCTGTCACGGTCACACCATCGAGGGAGCCTCTCGAGTCGAGCGGGCTCCAAGGAAACCAATCATCTGCAAGTTCGCGCCCTGAGATTCGCTCAATGGCTTCTCGAATGTCCTCTCTTTTGTCACAAGCAATTTTTGATAGAGCGTCGAAACGCCCGTTTTGGTAAGACTCAAGGTTGTCAATGATGCGAGGACGAACACCAATTTGCTCAAGCGCTTGTAAGAATGGCTTCAAGAAATGGTCGCCATAGGTCCATCCTTCTTTTTCAAACCGGGCCCAATCGGGGTTTCCATCTTGATCAGGTCCTGGAATGGACCCCAACTGATGCCCGACAAATTGTTCATACTCGGGCCCCAGAAAATCATACACCTTGCGCAGTGGATCTGCAGTGTCGACAATAAAGACAAACTCGACATCGAGGCCAGCGTTTCGCGCTGCCCGTGCGATCATGTCGCCCGTTAAGATTTCACGCAGGTGGCCGATGTGAAATTCACCGCTCGGTGTGATGCCGGTGGAAACAATGTG
>Ga0115008_10000559_pt1 | contig 28230 bp, 15 predicted proteins | sample FraStrMetagenome_FD_87164 | JGI IMG/M metagenome (GOLD analysis project Ga0115008, IMG submission 87164) | Marine eukaryotic phytoplankton communities from Arctic Ocean - Fram Strait ARC3M Metagenome | ecosystem: Environmental > Aquatic > Marine > Oceanic | place: Fram Strait | collected... | reverse complement strand
GGGAATAAAAAAATTATAGTTGAACTATTTGCCAAAAGCATTTCTATTCACATCTATTTTTTTTATTCAAAATTTTTACAAAAAAAAATCATAGTAAAAGGAATTTATGGTTTACGGTTTTAATATTTTTTTCTCCTGTGCAAACTATGAAATTTATTTTTTAGTAAATTTATTATAAAAAGATTACTTCTCAAGATGTTACTAAGTAATTTGTTGATTTGAAAAGTAGATTCAAGGTCAAAAAAGAAGTATAAAAACGGTACTTAGTAATGTTGAAAAATAATGCAAATCTTTTGGGGTAAATACTTTATGCAAAAAAGAAGATTACATTTTTTGAAAAGAAATAAAATCAAAAGAGGGCAACTGAGGTTATTAATAGACCAAATTAGTTTGAGTAAAATTGAAGTGAAGGTGACTCAAAAAGTGGAGTATTGAGATAGGTTTATGGGTAATAACAATACATATACATTTAAATTATCTGTTGGTTTTTAATGGGTGTAACAAAATATTAAGCGGTGCCCTAGGCGTATTAAATTGTTGCCATTTTAGATTGTTGATTGGCCTATTTTGGTTTGTCAGAAATTTTGTATTTGATTTGATTAAAAGGTATCAAAATCCTAAACGGAATAAATTTTTAGAGGTAATTATGATCTTGGTTTAACTCGGTCTCGAATCGAACCATCTTTTCGATGTATTATAACATCTGCATCGTAATTGTAAGCGATGTCTTTTGCTCTTTCAATCGCCTCTTTTTGATTGTCAAAAATACCGGTGTATTTTTCATTGCCTGCTCCTTTGATGGCCCAACCTTCAGGATGAGGAACCACATGTTGGTTATGAGTAGGAGGAGTAGTTCGAATTCCTTGATCTTTCAGGAAATTTTTAAAAAGTTGTCTCGCGACTTTTTTTAAAAGATTGATCCAAAATTCGGAGGTATTGATGCCAGCCATTTCGATATTTTTTTTAATAAAGAAAACAAATTTAGATAACTTCATGTTAAAAGCAAAAAGCCTTTTGTGAATACACCAAAGGCTTTTTATATACTTTTTCAAAAAAATAATTATTCGTATTGAGTATTAAATTTTAAAGAAAACGAAATACCAAAACTTTGAGTTTTAGCAGAAGTAATTCCATCAAAACCATTTTCAATTTGAGGAATTCCAATATTGTTAAAAACTTCAATTTCAAAGTTGTTGATATCAATTCCTAATCCAAAACTAGCACCATAATCTAGCTTTTTAAGTCTTTCATCATCTCCCCAAAGGTCATATTCTTCCAAAGTTGAGATAGAATAGTAATTGGGCATATTGATTGGTTCGGGACGTTCCTCTTCCTGAATTTTGACTATACCTCCGACTCCAAACGCAACATAAGGTCCGGCAAAAACATAAACTTTAGAATTTTCTGGAAGGAAATAATATTTAAAGGAAAGTGGGATTTCGATAAAAGTAGGAGAATAATCTGATTGGTAGGAATATCCGGGAGGTTGTCTGTCTTCGAAACGTGTGTTCTTTTTTGAAAATAAAAGCCCTGGTTGAATAGAAAATTTACTTCCAAATTTGAATTCTGCCGTAAGCCCAATATGAAGGTTCACCTGTTTAGTTTTGTGAGTAAAAGAATTCCTATTTTCGCTATTCATTTTTAATCTAAATGAATTTGTACCGATCTTAATTCCAATATTCTGTCCAAAGGAATTAAAGCTAAAAGAAGTTAATAAAAAGACAAATACTATATATCTAAAGGTTTTCATCCGAGTACCGTTTTTCAATGTTTATTAAAAAAAGATCGAATTTACAATTTTTTACAATTTTATGCAGCTTTGAATTTAATAATGTCAGACTAACGTCTCGATTCTTATTATGGAAGGTTACTGTTGATGACGACATATTTATATTTTATTTAAAAAAGTAAGGAGAGTGGCAATTAAAATTGATTGTTTACCAAGTATTTAGTTAATAGAGGGAGATATAGTTTTTAAATCTTTTTTCGAAATGAAAAAGCTATCTGAGCAATGCTGTAAATTTCCTCTTTTAATTTTGTTCATATCTGAGGCTAGTTGTTAACTTTTTAAGATGAGTAGAAATCCTTGAAGTAATAAAAATTACTTGCCTTTATTTAAAAAATGAAAACACGTATACATTTTTTTTCTTAATTGCTTACAGATTGATATTATTGAAAATATAAAGGCAAGATTTTTCATTTTCAATGAAGCCTTTCCAAACATTCAGATTTTCTTTACGTTATTAATAACTAGTCATATAAAAGGTTGAAATATAAATAAGCTCTGATGGAAAAAGCGACAATCATAGAAAAAATTACTCAACACAAAAACCAACCAAATCTTAAATTTCAATTGAAGGAAAAAACGGAAGCGTTTACTAAACGTCTTTTTTATACCCTTTTTGATATTGAAACACCGGTGGAAGAGAGTTTAGAAATTTTGGAAAAAGAGTTTTTAGTTTTGGTTGATCTAGCGTGTTGGATAAATTGTGAATCTTTTTCAGCAGTTTGGAATAGATATATAGGAAAGTTTCCTAAAATTTTAAAGTTGCTTAATCTGGATGCTGAGGCAGTAATTAATTGCGATCCTGCTACTCAATTGATTGAAGAAGTTTACATGGCTTATCCTGGTTTCTATGCAATTGCAATTTATCGGTTGGCTCATGAATTATTCCAAGAAGGTCTTCCCTTAGTTCCTCGATTGATGACTGAATATGCACATCATAAGACTGGAGTTGATCTTCATCCTGGAGCTCAAGTTGGAAAATCTTTTTTTATCGATCACGCAACAGGAGTTGTCATAGGTCAGACTACAATCATTAAGGATAATGTAAAAATTTATCAAGGTGTAACACTCGGAGGACTTTTTGTTGCTAAACACTTACACGCTATTAAACGTCATCCGACTATTGAAAATAATGTTACGATTTATGCGAACGCTACAATTTTAGGAGGAGAAACGGTCATTGGTGAAAATACAGTCATTGGAGGAAATGCTTGGATTACCGATTCTATTCCAGCCAATTCAAAAGTCTATCATACTCCAAGTATAAAAATTAAAACCAACTCAAATGCCATATAGTATAATAGATTTAATAGGGAATACACCGCTGGTTGAATCTATGGTGTTGAATCAAAATCCCAATGTCAAATTATTTTTTAAGCTCGAAGGCCATAATCCAGGAGGAAGTGTCAAAGATCGAGCTGCGCTAAATATGATCAAAAGCGGTTTGGAAAGAGGTGATATTAATAGAGATTCCAAACTCATCGAAGCAACGAGTGGGAATACTGGAATTGCATTGGCATTAATTGCCGGAATTTACGGTTTGGATATCGAACTTGTGATGTCTGAAAATGCGACAAAAGAACGTGTACAAACGATGAGAGCATACGGAGCAAAAGTTACGCTGACTTCAGGAGATCGTGGTATCGAGGGGGCAAGAGATTATGCCCAATCGAAAGTGACTAATGAGGGGTTTGTCATGCTCAATCAATTTGCTAATAACGATAATTGGAAAGCTCATTATAAATCAACTGGTCCCGAAATTTGGGAAGATACCAAAGGTGAAATAACTCATTTCGTCTCTGCAATGGGAACTACTGGAACAATAATGGGAACTTCAACTTTTCTTAAAGAACAAAATCCGAATATACATATTGTCGGAGCACAACCTACTGATGGTTCTAGAATTCCAGGTATTCGAAAATGGCCACAGGAATATTTACCTGAAATATTTAATCCTCAGAAAGTAGATCGTGTGATGGAAGTTAGTCAAGAGGAGGCTGCAAATACGGCTCAACGTTTGGCAAAGGAAGAAGGTATTTTCGCAGGAATGAGTAGTGGAGGAGCGACGGCTGTTGCTTTACGATTGGCGAATAAATTAGATAAAGGAGTGATTGTTTCGATTGTTTGTGATCGGGGAGATAGGTATTTGTCGTCGGATCTTTTTGGGTGAATTTTCGAAAAAAATATTATAATAAAAACTCTTTTGTTCAATAACATTTTTTTGGGAATGGAAATTAGAAAATTAGTTATTCTAACGTATCTGCTCTAAAGGTATTATTGTGGTCCTTTTTTATGATTTCTATTATACTAAAAGGGATATATTTTTGATGGTTGGAAGGATTGTTATTACTCGTAGTTTGTGAAAATTTAAATGTTCAGTTTTATTTTCTTAATTTTCTGATGATTTTAAAAGGTCAATACTCTTGTTTGTAATTCAGAATTTGTGAGTTTATCTTGATTGATATTATAATATTTAACAATGTTTTTTGAAAGCTTGAGATATGGTAATTGTATATTATTTTACGCAACTACTCATACTTCTCTAGTTATAATTTTACCAAGTCATTTTACCAATTTTATTGTTCCCAGCTAACCAAGCATTACGACCAGTATTACAAATTCCTATGGTGTAAAAAGAGCTATCACATAAAGTAATCCAGTGATCTCCTCCATCAGCGGAATAGGAAACGCCTGGAATCCCTGCTGTAAAAATAGCTTGACCTTTGCTATGAGGAACATATTGTACAGAAGATTGATAACCTGGTTGTTGTCCATCTGCGATTAAATTCCACGTTTTGCCACCATCATTTGTTGAGGCTTTATTTTGAGTATTTTGGTCTTGATTTTCCCAGTCGCCACCAAAGATAATGCCTCTTTTTTCATCATAAAAATGAGTCGTAAAGATACCTGTCATTTTTCCTCCTTGGATGATTGGGGTATCAAAAACTTCCCAAGTTTCCCCTCGGTCAGGACTATGGAAAACTCTTGCTTTACCACCACCACTTACTATCCAAGCATTATTCTCAGCTAAGGCAATATTGGAATTAGAAGCAGCAAAAGCAGCTTCTTTTTCGGCAGAAGGTGGGAGTTGGGTACAAGGAATTTTAGTCCAATTATTTCCTCCGTCTTCCGTTAAAATAATCGACAAGCATCCATCAGTTGGATCGCCCATTGCAATCCCATTGAGATCATCCCAGAAAGCAATGGCATCATAAAAGGCATCAGAATGATTTTCTTCATAAACTACAGACCAAGAATTCCCATGGTCTGTAGTTTTAAATAATAGAGCAGGGGAGCCAATGGCAAAAAGAAAAACAGCATTTGTTGTTTTGACAATTCCTCTAAATTCTAAATTTGGATTTTTTGAGTTTTGAATAGAATCAATTACCCAAGTTGTTCCACCATCTTCGGTATAACCATATTGTCCTTTTGAACCTCCAAACCACATGGTATTGGTATCAATAACTTCGATGGCTCGGATACTACAATTCATAGGGAAGGTTTTGATTTGCACTTGTTCTTTTATTGCTTGAGTAGTAAGGATGGATATTTTTTTAGCCGTCTCACAACTGAGAAAAAAAAGAACAGAGCTTAGGAAGAGATAAAAAATTTTCATAGTTTTTTTTGTGAAAACTAAGATAGCAATCATAAGATATTAGATGCATCAATTTGATAAAATTTTAAATATGCTTTAAAGAAAATAATCTATAGCTTAATTTGATTTACATGGAATTAATTACATTTGTCAGAACTTTATTCAAAAATTATATAAAAATTTAGAATGAAAAATCTGTTCTCTCTCCTTTTTGTATGTTTTTATATTTCCATAAGTTTTGCTCAGTCTTTAACTTCGATTGAGTTGCTAGATAAAAGTATTCAGTATCATGATCCTAATAATCGTTGGAAAAATTTTAAGGCTACATTACATTTTGAGCAACGACATCCTATGAAAACTGAGCAACGTTTTCGAACAACTATTTTTGACCGTTCTAGAAATTATTTTAAGTTTATACAGACGACAGATGATGAAATTCTTATAAGAGAAGCAGATGGTGAAAACTGTAATAATTTATACAACGGTAGTACTAAGATTCCAGAGGAAGTAAATAAAAAGCATCGCTTTACTTGCGAGCGTGCAAAAATGTATCGGGATTATTATGAGTATCTCTATGGTTTGCCCATGAAGTTAAAAGATCAAGGAACTATTATCGATCCTTTGGTGAAAGATGAAATATTCAATGGCCGCTCCGTTTATTCTATTCGAGTAACCTATGAAAAAAATGTTGGTGAAGACATCTGGTATTTCTATTTCGATAAAAAATCTTACGCCTTGATTGGCTATCGCTTTTTTCACGATGAATCAAAGAAGGATGGAGAATACATTTCTTTATATGGTGAAGAAATTGTCCAGGGCATCAAAATTCCTAAAAACCGTTTTTGGTTTTATAATAAAGATGACAAATTTTTGGTAGCAGATCTTTTGTTGCCAGAAGCTGGAAATGCAGTTGATGAAGATTTAATGAAGGAAGATTATGACCGAGCTATCAGTTTTGGATTTAATAATCTGATGAATAAAGAAATTTTCAATTTAAATATTCGTACTAATTGGTTTTCTGATAGCACAGGATTTTGGTTTGAACAGCATAGTCCAGAAGGAAAAAAATATCAGCAGTTTTTAACCAAAGATTTAGAAATCACAGCATTATTCGACCACCAAAAAGTGACAGAATTACTTAATAAATTGGGTAAGGATAGTTTAAAGGCTAATAGTTTATCGTTGCAATATTTGGAGTATCTCAATAATGATACCTTGAAGTTTGTGTATAAAAATAAACATTATCACCTAAGTCGCAACGACTACATATTGCAGGAAATAGAGGCACCCAAGACAAGTAATCCAATGGAATCCACTTCGCCTGATGGCAAATGGAAAGCTTTCACAAAGGATTATAATTTATATATAAAGTCGACCGAGACTGAGCAAGAGTATCAATTAAGTAACAATGGAAAAAAGCACTTTGAATATGCTAGTTATGTAGGTTGGGCGGATATCATGGAAGGAGAAAATGGAGATCGACCAGAGAAATTTTATATCAATTGGTCTCCCGATTCTAGATATCTACAAGCTAATATTTGTGATTTGCGTTATGCTGATAAAATGTATTTGTTGGATTGGAGTGTGGATACTTTATTTCGTCCACGGTTATTATCTTACTATCGAGGATCTCCAGGTGATACAACGATGATTCATTACATTCCTGTTTTTTATGATATAAGTAGTAAGCAAGAGATCACCAATACTTTGCCTCGCAATACTCACATTAATAGCATCAATTTTACTTGGTCTGATGAGTCTGGAAAAATTTATGCTCAGTATTCAGATCGAGGTTATCAGAAAGAACGCATAGAATTAATAGATCTAAAAAATAAGACTTCTAAAATTTTATTGACAGAAACTAGCGAAACAAATATCGATTATTTTCCTGTTCGATATTTAGAAAAGAAAAACTTGTTTTTATTTATTTCGGAGCGAAGTGGTTGGAGACAACTATATAGTTACCACCTGAAAGATCAAAAAATAAATCGAATAACTCAAGGCGATTTTTATATTAATAGTATCAATCGTATTGATGAAGAAAAGGGACGAATTTATTTTATGGGATCGGGGAAAGAGGCTGAGAATAATCCTTATCATCAGCAATTATATCGTATTGATATAGGTGGTCAAAATTTTACTTTGTTGACTCCAGAAAACGCACATCATCAAGTCAGTGTTTCTAGTGATGGAAAATATTTTGTTGATAATTTTTCTACGGTGACTTCACCAACCACGACTGTTTTAAGAAGTACAAAGAATGGGGATATTTTAAAGAAAATAGCAAATGCAGATGTAAGTCGTTTATATAAAAAAGGTTATATGCTTCCTCAGCCCTTTGAGGCCATAGGTAGAGATGGTGAAACAAAAATTTATGGTGCACTTTGGAAACCGAGTAATTTTGATCCATCCAAAAAGTACCCCATAATTGATCATAGTTACACCGGGCCACACACTCAAGTATATCCTAAATCTTTTGTTGAAGGAATATTTAATCAAGCATTAGCAGAATTGGGTTTTATAATAATAGAGGTGGATGGAATGGGTAGCTCAGGAAGATCAAAATATTTCCATAATCATTCCTACAAAAATATGGGGATGAATTTGAAATGCCATGTGTTGGCCATCCAACAATTAGGAAAACGGTTTAGCTGGTTAGATACAGATCGAGTAGGAATATTTGGCCATTCAGCTGGAGGTTATGATGCGGGACATGCTGTTTTGCAATTTCCTGATTTTTATAAAGTAGCTGTTGCTAGTTCAGCAGATCATGACTTTCGAATGGAGAAAGCATGGTGGCCTGAAATGTACATGGGCTGGCCGGTAGACTCAACTTATCATCATGTGTCTAACATTACAATGGCAGGTAACTTAAAAGGAAAATTATTACTTGTGCATGGAGGATTAGATGATAATGTCAATCCATCTGCTACATTTAAATTAGCAGAGGCGCTAGTGAATGCAGATAAAGAATTTGATTTATTGATTTTACCAAGTCAAAGACATGGGTATAAAAATCAACAGCATTGGAGATATTTTACTAAAAAGCGTTGGAACTATTTTGTTGAGTACTTATTAGGTAAAACACCTATTTGGGATATAGATTGGTTGGACTAGTTTTTAAAACTGTGGGACGAATGTTATCAAAAGGTGATGCAAATTTTTCCCACAGTTATTTTTTTATAATCAATCTTCTAGCGATTTTTCTTATAACTCTTCTGCCTCATAAATTGGTTCCAAGTATATTTGTGATTTTTTTATTGGCTTTAATGGCTCTTGAAAATATATTTACACTATTCATTTGATTTTACGATATCTCTGATTTCATTATCCATACCTGTCATTTCCCAATGCCCTAATGCAATCGGAATATTACCGATAGTATTTAGTTGGTCAAAAAAATATTTTAATTGGAAAGGTTCTTTTTTTATTTCCTGCATCCTTGCAAATTCAGCCATGGTATTTTCGACGAGGTATTTTCCAGTTATGTAACTAGTACCGTATCCCGGTTGACGAAGATAAAGATGTTGTTCAAAAAGGAGAAGTTCTTTTTCGGTTTTCATCCAACCTCTTGGAGTATATTCTGAATGAATTCCTCCTGCTTCTTCCATAGTCATTTCATTGGCGTGTGCATAGAGTGATCCTAGTCCTCGTGCAGCACGTTGAGCAATCATGATATAAACTATTTCCTTGACTCTAGGATCATCATCATATAAGCCTGCTTGCATAAACATTTCTTCTACGGCAGTTGCTACTCCTTCATTGCGAGAATCGAAAATATTATAAAGTAGTGGCGCACGACGAATTTCGTTTTGATGTGGCTCATTGTCCATACGAGCTAATTCGAACCAATGATAAAAATGTGAATATAATGGGCGAGGGTCATAGTGCGCTGTGATCCAGAAAAAATTTCGAGTCTCTTCCTTAATAAATTTTCCAAGATGAGCTCGCAACGCTGGATCAAAATAATCCTTGACCGTAACGATATCATCATTCTCTAAAAAGTTAATCAGGCTTTTTGCAGATCTTTCAGCCAATTTATGATACGCTCTCGGAGAGTCGGCAGCAGATAATTTTGGTAGCTTTCTATTCCTATGTTCTTCTAATTTAAGGGCAGACCATGCGCGAGCTAATTCCCTTTTGAGAATCATTACTTCATCTTCCCAGGTCAGAGGAACTAAATGAACATTTTTCAAATACCAAGTATAATTTTTTTTACCTATGCCGGAGGAACCAGTTTTGGTTTTAGCCTCCGCCTCCAACCATACAATAAATTCATCTGTAGAAGTAATAGCGGATTGGATGGTAGATGTCAACTCTGCATCCTCTTTCACACCAGCCTGGGCTTTGATATTTTTTAGATTAGCACTTTGTGATTGAATATCACGGATTCCTGCTATCCAAAGATCTTTTGCATTACCGGTAAGGTTGAGTTTTGCCTGTTTGTTTAAGGGAGGGATTACTTGAAGATCTTTTAGTAATCTTTCTTTTTCAGTTGGGCTTAGTGGAAAATCATATGTCCAAATTTCAGTTGTCCCATGATTTGTAGGGCCCTCGTGGGCAGGCACATCACTACGATAAGTCCAAAGCGATTTATAGAATGCAGGATCGCGAACCCAAGGTTTTAGGATGTGATAGTTGAAGTCATATCCATTCATTTCGGCCCATGCAATATGCCAATCTACTTGTTGTTTAATTGGCCAGTTGGAAGCATCAATAGCATTTAATCTTGCTTGTAGTTTTTTAAATCCAGGCCATCTTTTTTTAAAAGTTTCAGCTGTATAATCTGGGGCACCATTTCGGAGTGGTGGAGTTTCAAACACTCGCCATTCTTTGAATAAGGTTACTAAATCTTCATAGTTAGATGAAATAGAAATAGTAGTAGGTTCTTCTGGTTTCTCTTGTTGGCAGCTTAGTATCAAAAAAGATAAAAAGAGAATCGAAATAAACTGAAATAAGGTTTTCATAAATATTGATTTTAAGTTTTGATTTATTAATACTTCATCAGTTTGAATAATAAAATATCAGACAATATGGCGAAGAGTATAGCTGAGAGTTCTCTGATTGGTTCAGACATTTTTACATTTGGTTAATTTGAAATATCGATTTAGTAAAGTACTAATTCTGATAATATACTCCAGATGTTTTTGTTGAAAATATCGAGGTTTTGTTTTCTGTATCGTCTTGACTTCTGTCTAGTATTATATAGTACAACATGTCTCAATTACTTTTTTCAAAAAACTAAATGACTGTTGGTTTTTTTGGGTTCTGATTGGTTTTTCGAAATTTGGAGCATTTTGCTAGAATTTACTTTCAGTTGTAAATGTATTGTTGTAAGAGTAATAGCCTTTCGCATAATATGAGTGATATTTATAATTAAATGCTTAAACTATTAAAATTAATTTGCTTCTTTTCTTAATTTAAAATTGTTGGCGGTATACGAAATTTTATACCCTAATCTCAACCCATTCGAAGATGAACTTCTAATTTTAAACTTTGTCCAATAAAATGTTATATAAAAATTTATCGAATAATGTCTATTACTAATTGAAATCAAATAATAAAATTGTTTTGTTGCGTGTAAATATATTAGAGGTTAATAAGTTTAAAAAGATCTACTTTCTTATAAAAGTTATTTTTCATTTGGCCATGTGACTTGTTTTTTTGTTGCTTGATGACTGGGCATTTGAGCATCTACTTTTTTCAGATAGGAAGTTAAATTCTCTGCAAGTTCCTCTACTTTCTTCATTTGAGTGGCAGCTAAGTTTTCACTTTCTCCAATATCTTTTGCAATATTAAAGAGTTCAAAATTTTCATTTTTGTGATAATAAATTAATTTCCAATCACCTTTTCGGATAGCGCTAAATGCCCCGATTCCTGGGCCAGTTGGGCCCCACGAATTTGGATAATGCCAAAAGAGCGGTCGGACTTGTTCGAGTTGGCTAGGAGTTTCTAGTTCGTCAACAAAACTCCGTCCATCAACTTCTTGAATAGTTTTGTAATCCTTAATTTTTGCCATATCCAAAATAGTTGGGAAAAAGTCTTCAATGATTAGGTAGTTTGAATTAATGGAATTAGGAGTTGTAACCGTTGGCCATTTGATAATCATCGGTTCTCTAATTCCACCTTCATGAATGGAACCTTTGCCACTTGAAAGAGGTGAATTATGGGTATGTTTTTCACCACCTCTTGCAACTGCACTCAGGCCACCATTGTCCGACATAAATAAAATAATAGTGTTGTCGTCAATATTCTTTTGTTCTAAATAGTCCATCAAGTCACCCAAACTTTTATCCATACTTTCGACCATGGAGGCATATTTTGCTTCTGTCGAATCAAGCCCCATTTGATAGTATTTTTCTACAAATCGATCATCAGCCATAATTGGGGTATGTACTCCATACAATGACATATACAAAAAGAAAGGTTGATTTTTTTCAATAGGACGGTTGATTGCATCAATAGCTTCAAGCGTTAAAGCTTTTGTTAAAAAAATATCTTTCCCATGATATTTTTCCAAACCAGGAACTGGCCAAGGACTATTTTTAAATTTTTCGATGTTACCATAATTCTCTTTTCCCAAATAACTTTTTGGTGCACCAGCTGCATGGCCAGCGATATTTATATCAAAACCAATATTGATTGGATGCTCTGCTGGAGTTCCGATTGCTCCAAGGTGTGCCTTGCCTACATGAACTGTATGATAGCCTGCATTTTGTAAAAGACTAGGGAAGGTGGTTGCATGTATTGCATATTGGAGTGTCGAATCAGGTGTCAAACCGTTAATATTCCAATATGGAAATGTTAGGCTATTATGATTGACTTCCATCGGTTGAAGTCGATCTTTGTGTAGCGTCCAATTAGTCACTCGATGTCGAGCGGCATTCATTCCAGTCATCAAACTTATTCGAGAAGGAGAGCAAACAGGAGTTGCATATGCTTGTGTAAACTTCATCCCTTTTGCTGCAAGTCGTTCCATGTTTGGAGTTTGAAATTGATTATTCCATTTTGTTTTTTTATTCCAAAAAGGGACAGAGGTATCTTGCCAACCTAAATCATCGACAAAAAAAAGAATGATGTTTGGCGATGAGATTTCTTCTTCTTCACAAGAGTGAAAAAGGAAGATTAAAATGAAAAGGAATAGAATAGATTTTTTCATAGATAAAAATACAAAACTAAAACAGTTTCTTTTTTTATTGTTTTATCAAATGATGAGCGGTTAATAATTTAAAGAGCATTACACGGAATTTACCCCTTACAATCGAATCTCAAAATGAGGTATATGATAAAATAGAAATGATTTTTCTAAAATTGAAAATTTCGATTCGACTGATCTATGGTTAAAGAAATCATATCCTTCAAAAAGCTAAAAAAATTATGCAGCGATTGAAGTCAGATTATCTATTTGTGGAAATTACAGTATTAACAAATTATGGATATATTTTGTAAAAAGATGAACCATAAAACATTGGACAACTGATTTTTGGGGATTATAGAATCGATTTTTTTTTGATTTTTTTTTTGATTGTATTCATAGCAAGCACCCTCGGGAAAACAATCTCCAGATTTAGAGTTGACTGCAAAAACGCTAGAAGGATCAAAACCATTTAAAGAAGGTAGTTGATTTTTTATATCCTTAAAATTTATATTTTTATGGACAGTTTTTATTTTTTCGTTTTCTCCATCTTTACAAGTCATCACAACCTCTCTATAAATAACATTCCCAGAAGATAAATTATAATCAAAAGTAGTTTGGTTGACACAAGGCGTAAAGAAGTTGCTAGTTGCTCCAATCAATTCCCACCGTTCATTTTGAAACCTAAAACGATGAGTGTATTCCCATTTTGAGCGACTACCTCCAAAGTGGTTGATGACAAGAGTACCATTTTCTACTTTAATACTTTGAAAAGGATCACCCATCATTCCACCATTTTTGCTAGGTAAAATTGCACCTGTTGCTCGCTCCCATATTTTCCATGCGCCATTATCTACTTTGAAAATTAAGATAGTTCTTTCTTCTCCAATATCACTTTTTATATTATTGTTGAGAACGGCTACTTTTTCAATAATTCCATCTTTGTCAAGGTCTCCAGAAACTTGACTTAGTAGCGCAAAACCTTTAGGGAATTCCATCTCAAAAGGTGGAATTGGTTTTGGAGTTATTTCCTTCGGTGGTACAGTTGAGACAGGTTTACCACCGGGAGAATTGGTTTTTTTTTCTTGAGAAGGACAGGAAAAAAGCAAAAGAGAAAATATTAAGATTAGGGAAAGATGAATTTTCATTATAGCTAATTTAAGTTTGTTTGTAAAATATCACGAAAGTAGATTGGAAAGGTAATGAATTATTTGAAAGGAATATTAAATTGAGATAGGGAGTAATGTAATTTCGGTTTTATTCGGTCTCATCTGAGTATTTGGTATTTTTAATAAGGTAAACTTATTGGATTATTTATTTTTTTGATAGTTAGTAAAGAGATACTTGGATGCGAGAGGATAACGATTGATGTATAGAAAAAGAGGTTCTTTCTAAGTTTGATGGAAGATTTTTATAAAATATTATTTTATATTTAGCGGAAAGGTAATTTAAAAATTAAAACCTCTCTTAATTATAAATATTGGCACCTCTTTTTTTTTAATTAGTTTATAAACTAACGAAATAAAAGTAATGGCATAGAGCATGTTTTCTAATCGAAATTCAATATTAAGGTCTAGTTATTTCAAGTTTTAGTGAGTATTTATTTAAGAAAGCTAATAGTGAAATAGCAAAAGAAAAAGTCAATTTTTCTTTGGATAAAAAATATATATCAAAAAGGAAGCCTTCCACAAATTGCAGAAGGCTTTCTTTTAAATAATAATAATAAACGTATTGTATTACGCTAAAATTACATCCCTATTTTTCAATGCAAAATTTTCAACACTTGCATCAAATTCTACACCTTGCATTTTCAATGCTTGCACTCTATACAAATAAGAAGCTCCTTGCATAATTTGTTCCGCTACATCTGCTGCATGTCTATTGTTATAATCTTCCAAATAAGAACCTTTGACCCAATCATTGAACGATCCCATTGAAGGGCCACACCAAATTTGGTAATCTTGAGCACGTCCATCTGTACCTGCATTCGCCCAATTAGATGACAAACCTAAGTACCAACGGAAAATTAATGCCATCTTCCGTTTTGGATTTCCTTGCGCGCGTTTGATTTGTTCAGGATCTCTTTGTTGGAAAAATTGAATACATCCTTGCCAGATTTCTTCGAGTGGTTTTCTGAAGATTTGCTTTTCTAATTTTGTTCGTTCGTCAGTAGGGATTTCATCGATTGAATTATATTGTTTGTAATATTCGTATAATTTTTTTGCGCGGGGAGCGAAGAGGGTTCCCCTTTTGAGGACTTGTAATTCGACACCCATTTCGAACATATCTGAAGCTGGTGCCATCATCACATCAGTTGAAGCAACTGTTTGTAACAATTTACGCACGTGATCAGAAGTTCCTGCTTCTATACAGGCTTGATTCACTGAACCAGTTACGACAAAAGCTGCTCCCATCATAAATGCACCCAAGGCTGAAGCTGGAGTTGAAATTCCACCTGCTGCACCGACTCTGATTTTTTTCTCAAAATTATACTTGGCTTGCATTTCATCTCGCAATTGAATTATAGTTGACAACAATGCAACAAGAGGTCGATTATCAGTATGTCCACCTGAGTCCGCTTCTACTGTAATATCATCTGCCATTGAAACTCGGGTAGCTAGTTTTGCTTGTGCTAGAGTTATTTTTCCTTTCTCTAAAAGTGATGTTAGGAATTGCTCTGGTGCAGGTCGCATAAAAGGCGCAGCTACTTCTTTTCGAGAAATTTTTGCAATCACTTTATTTTTAGTGACGACATTTCCATCTGCATCTTCGCTTAGTCCTGCAACTCGGTAGTGAACTATATTTTCGGTCAAAGCTAAAAACGCAGATGCCTCTACAACAGTGACTCCTTTTTCCAAAAACAATTTTACAGCTCCTTCTTCTAATGCTGGTTCGTTTGGACTGTGGATTAAGTTGAAAGCATATGATTGAGTTGGTAATGCTCCTTGGATTTTCTCTATGGCTTGCAATACTCTCGCTGGTACTAATCCTGCGGCTCCGAATGATCCCAAGAACCCTGCTTTTCCGATTGCAATGACTAAGTCTTCGGATGCGATTCCGTTGGCCATTGCTCCTGTTTTATAGGAGTACTTTAGGTTGTAATCTTTTTGGAAAGATGGATCACCGAGTTGGGCAGCGGTCATTGGGTTAGTCATGGCTAAGACTTGTAGGCCTCTTCCTTCTGATACTAATTCTCCGTCGTTGCTTGCGCCGATTCTTCCACGGAAGTCTTGCATGATATAACAAGGTTTATCTGTTGCGGATAGTTTTTCTTGGATAGCCTCTGAATCGAAAACGATGTCTCGAGGGGAGCCTTTCCAGAATAGTTGTTGTGGTGTACCGTTGTATTTTAAACTCATGATTTATGATTTTAGCTATAATTGAAATTGGCTTTCAATTTTATTTTTTCTTTAATTTTTAAGGTTGTAGTATTGGTTGCGTTTGCCTTCGGCGACTTACTTTTTCATTCGAAAAAAAGTAAACAAGATTTTTGGTGAAAAAATCGTTTTTCACCATGCCACTTCCGAATTCACATTTTTCGCTATTTCCAACCCGCTCTCGTTTGAGCGGAAAATATTGTGTTGGAATTTCAACTAATATTGTTGATTTATTCAACTGATTATTTTGTCAATTGGGAGGAAATCGTTGATGGTTTCCCTTGGCCTTGTTTATTTTGGTTGCAGTTCTTGTTTGGGCTGAGTAGCTAAAATTCAAAATGTAGAACTGTTGCAATATGAAATAAAGTCTTGATTTTTTTTGTGAACTTTTTTTCATTAAGGAAAAAAAGTGGAAAATCAAATGAAAAGCCAAATATCATTTTTAAGCCTCTTTAATTCCCAAAGCCAAATCAGTCAACTGATAAATCCTAACCTCATCATTCCATAAACTAGCATCCGCAATAATTCTCATTTGCCCATTTTTTATCTCCATAGATTTAAAATGAACCTCCAATTGCATCTCTCTAACATGTGTCAAAATCTGTCCTCGATATTTCCAAACGGTCTCATGATTAGGTAGCTGAACAAATTTCGGATTAGAAAAATCTTTACCCAAATCTTGTTGCAAAGCAAAAACTTGCATCGCTTGCAAAATCGCTTCTACACCCAACGATCCAGGCATTACAGGATCTTGGTAGAAGTGACAAGTGTAGAACCATTCGTAAGGCATCACAAATTTTGTCGCATGAATATAACCTTTGCCATGCTCTCCACCGTCTTTTACGACTATCAAATTATCAATTAAATTTAATTGGTTTTCTGCTAATCGGTAATGTGGTTTGTTTGCAGGAGCTTTGTATAATTTCATTCTTCCAAACAAAGAATCCAAATTGATTTGCATGTAGTCAGATTTCTGCAAATTGTTTGCGATGTACCAAGCATCTACATTTTTACCACCATCCAATCCAACTTGAGTCGCTAATGCTTCACCTGGGAAAAATCCAAAGGAAGATTTCCCTTTGTAAAAAACATGTCCGTCAATCGAACATTCGAAGGTATAGTTTTGTAAAATCGTTCCACCCAAGGCAACTGAAGAAGTCAATACCGCATGATTCGTAATCGTCTTCCCTCTAAAATCTGTTCCCGCTGGTAAGTCAAACATTTCTCCATTTCCATCTAGATTTCGGAAGTATAAATTCTTATCAGAAAACTGCAAAGTACTTCCCAAATACGCTCCTAACAATCCACAAGGTTGCAATGCGATCTCCATCAATATAGAGTAAGGCATTGTAGTCGCAGAATTCTGTTTATAGTACCAAGCGTCAACTGGTACATCATATTCAGCATGAATTTTTGAAGGTTTAGAAAAATCTCCACGCTTGCCATTCACACTTATAACTCTTGAAATAACTTGCAAGTCAGTATTTGGTTGACGAGAAACTTTTCGTCCATCATAAACAGCAAAATCATCTCCAAAACATTTTGACAAATCATCCAATGCGAAAGTCGTAATGTCTAATTCATTCATCAATGCACCTTTTGATCGAGGTGAAATATTGGTTCCGTAAAAAGAGGCATCTTTCTCAGAGGCTACTTCTAAATACTTTGGATTATCTTTTTCTCTCAATTGTAAACCTAAGTTTTCGAAGTGAACAGTCACGACACCATCTGAAATAATTTCCAAATCACCAATCACATATGGATTAGGAATCAATCCAATTTCTTTGATTTCTAATTTGTAAACCAATTTGGTATCCTTCGAAGGTTTCACTTCCTTTCTGCAACGAACTTTTTGAGGTAAATCAAAAACAGGCTGGTAGCGAGCATCTTTTGTCAATCGTTGAAGTCCCAACATCAACATAAAAAATCGCAATAAATTTCCACCACCTTCTGCTTGCAATGAACCTGCAAGAACTTCATCATCTCGGAAGTGACAAGGGAAATACCAATCGTCAGGATGTAAATCTTTTTCCGCAACGATATATCCCAAGCCATATGCACCACCCGTCAAATCAACAGAAGTAATTCTGTCAATCATTAAGATTTTTTCCGGAGGCAAACACAAAGAAGGATTTCGACCATTTGGGTAATATGAAATATCATCAAAACATTTTTCCATATCACCGTTTATTAAATGCTGTAAATCTTCTTTGGAGAAACTCGTTTTAGTGGTGTTTAATAAAGGAGTAAAGTATCGTTTTTTTGCAGTTCGTTTTACTTCTAATTCTGCCTCTGAATAAACAACTCCATTTCCTTCTTCCAATTGTTTATCTTCAAAGTATCCAGCACAACCACCATCCATTTTTAATACTAATCTATCCTCGACATAGCATCTGTAACTGAAAAAGAATAATAAGTTGTCTCCATTATTCACAAAAGAATTAATAGAAATATCATATCGTAAAGTCTGACCTTCGAATGGTAAATCATCTACAAACGTCAAAGTACAATCCAATAATCGATAAACTAAATTTCCTTTATTAGTAAAGTCAATTCCTAGATATGAAATCAATAATAAATCACATTGACCTGATTCTACTGAAACAGCCCAAGGAATTTGTCGGTCAGTTGTAAACCAAGCGTTATAAGGAATGTCATATTCGGTTTGCATCGTTGATGGTCTAAAATTACCTCTTTCAGCATTCAATCCTGTTACTCGACTTACTAATAAATACGGATCCATTGGCAACATCGTTCGTCGTCGATAAGTATCAATGACCTCGTATTCTGGACCGAAAACATTCGCTATCTTTCCATTGGCGAATTCTTCTAAATCTTCTTGAGAAAAAATAATTTCTTTCCCTTTCAATTGTTCACCCGACTCAAAATCTTGAAGACGTAAACCGTTTTCTCCAATTTTATTTTCAGTAGATGGTTTATTTTTTATAGTGGTAACTTCCATGTTGGAATTGTTTTTATCTTTTTGTAAATGTATTGCTTTATTAATGAATTCGATATTCGTAGATTTTGGTGGATAATCATTTCCTCCGCTTACAAATGCTAGTTCTCGTTTTTTCGTTTCAACTGAAACTGCTTTTCTCTTTATGTTTTTAAATAATTCTTTGTGCGTTGTATTTTCAAAAGTGTCAAAAATTCTTGCCCCTCCTACGTCTATTTTTTTCATAAAGCTACGTGGCGCTTTTCCTACTTTTGGTTCGATGTATAAAGCTGATAAATCGGCTTCAACTCCATTGCTCACTAATTGTGCAAGTACTTCTAAAATAGCTTGAGCATCAGCTTTTCCTTTTTGATTGATGCTAACTGCTAAGTGTTCTTTTTCTTTTAAAATGTTTTTGATCCAACCAGTGCAAGTTGCATTGGCTCCCAACTCAATAAATATATTTGCGTCTTTTTCTAACAAAGTATTTACGGTTTTTGGAAAGTCTACTTTTTCGCAACAAACTGCTGTTGAGTTCTCTGCAATTAACTGGCTATCGAAAGGAATTTTCTCTTGAGTAATACTTGAGTAGAAATCAATGTCAAGGTTTTTATTTAAATCGAAGCGGTGCATTTTTATCAAGCCCTCTTCTTCGTTTTTACAAAAATCATGATGAATTACATTTTGGAAAGGAATCGTTACTGTCTGACATCCTAACTCTTCAGCAATCGTCAAACATGCAATTTTATCTCCTGAAATAACTACTTCGTTTTCAGTATTTACAAAAGTCAAATAGACTTTATCTTCCCCTTGAATCAACTGCTCTACTTTTTCTCTTGGGGCAAGTAGTACTAGGCTTATCCATCGCTCTTTTGCCTCCTCTGAAGAGATACCCCATGTCTCGGCAAGCAATTCTAAATCCCCTGCGAAACGGTTTTTGAAAATAGGAGAGTCCTGAAATTCTCTCGCTTCATTACTACTCCAAACTCCCAATGCATACCACATACTACTGCATTCGCCCATGCTGTAACCAAAAGCTATTTCAGGTTTGATACCAAATACCTCTAGTAAAATATGTGTGAATGCTGCCGAGTAAAAAACACCCGTTGACATCATTGCAATTGCATTGTTATAGATATTAGGGTCTTCGTCTGCTTCGTTGATTTTTTTAGGAAAAAGATAATCTGACCAGATGTATTCATCTAGATCCGGCAACATATTTTCGAAGTGAGGATATAACTGCGGAAACAATTGGAAAAGGTCTTTTCCTAAACCTGTGTAAGCCGTTGAGGAACCCGGGTAAACAAATGCTACCTTCCCTTTTTTGCCCAAAGGATTTGGAGCAAAATAACTTCCACGAGGTGTTTTTAAAATTTGATTTTTTTCAAATGCTCGTGTAATATTTTTTTGAAAAAAATTAATTTCTTGATTTAAATCCTTTTTGTTTTTTGCGATTAAAACTGCGCAAAGCTCAGTTTGCTTTTCTTTTGATTTAGCAAAAAACTGTTGTGCGATTTCAGTTATTGGAGTTGCTGTTTCGATAGCAATTTCTAATGCTGAAATTTGTTGATGGATTTCTTTTTCAAAGTTTCCTTTTAGTACAAAAAGATTTGGAACGTTTTTTTGTAAAAACGTAGTTTCATGTTTCGAACTAGAAACTGCCTCAGTCATTTGAACTTGAATATTTTCCAAACCATTGACCAATGCTTTTCTTTCAGAAATATTATTTTGCAAAATCCACGGACGAGATTTTGAAGGAAAGTAAAATTGATTGCCTTGAAAATTAGAGGCATTTTTTGCTACTTTCCAATTTGGAATAGCTGGAATAAAACGATGGTGTAAACACAAGGCAGTTTTTATCAAACTTGCAATTCCAGATGCCGCGTATGTGTGTCCGATATTTGCTTTAACACTTCCAAGTGCAATAGGAGTTGAGTTGGAAGAAATGTCTAAATTATTTAATTCAGTTTTGTCTTCTGCATTAATTCCTGTGTTGGCTAATTCTTGGTAACCTACGTTTTGTATGCTTAAATTTTTTCCAATAGAATCAATTGTTGCATAAACTTTATCTTCTCCAATCTCACTTGTTTTTTTCAAGACAATTGCTCCTGCACCTTCTCCAACTAACCAACCTTCGTCTTCTTTATTCAAAGAAATACTTGGTTGGCCATTTTGATTTATTTTATCTTTTTGATTTCGTAACAATACATTTTCAAGTCCTCCCGCAAAGTCAACTCCTCCAACTACAACTGCATCCACTTCCCCAAGTGACAATAAATTCTGTGCAATTTCTAATGCTTTAAAAACTGAATTCTCACCTGCTGAAACGGTAAATGCTGCTCCTGAGAAATCCCAAAGTGCCGCAATTCGACTTGCCATAATGTTTCCTACAAAACTTGTATGTTGACTTGGCGTCTGTGAACCTTCTCGGAAGTAATTTCCATTTTTGCACAATTCTTCCAATTCTTTTTCTTGTTCCTCAGTAAGCTCAATATTATTTTCTTTTAGCGCTTCTTTTAATTGCCAAGTCACGTCCCAGCGAGCCAAGTAATGATGAATCGCTAATTCAGATTCCATGGCAATTAAGACTGCTACGTTTGAACTTTCATCTAAGCCTGCATCTTTTATTGCATTGTCTGCCACCTTGAGAATTAAAGCTTGTTGAGGTTCTAAAGTTTCTGCTTCTTTTGGTTGGATTTTATAGCGCAATAAATCAATTTCGAAATCTTCGATGTAAGCACCTTTTGGTGCTTTGCCATCTTCGAAACCGAATCGTTGAAGCAAGTTTTTATTTTCATCAAAACCTTTCCATCGACCTTTTGGTAAATCTTGAAAATGTTGTTTTCCATTGTAAATGGTAGAATAGAAATCTTCTAGGTTGGTACAATCTCCAAAGTGTGCATCCATACCGATGATTGACATTGGTTGCAATTTGACTGGGGCATTAGATTTTGCTTGAGGTTGATCTTTATCATAATTCTGAACGACCATGTGAGCGTTCGTCCCCCCAAATCCGAAAGAGTTAATTCCTGCTTGTTTATTTTTATTTGTCCAAGGTGTTGCTTCATTGATTAATTGAGTTTCACCCATCCAACCATTTTCCGCTTTTACTGATTCTTCCAAATTGATATTTGAAGGAATTACTTCATGCTGCATCGACAACAAAACTTTCAATAAACCTGTCATTCCTGCCGCAGTAAGTAAATGTCCCATATTCGATTTTACAGAACCTAACAATGGTTTTACATTTTGTGTAGCGAAGAAATCAGAGATAGAATTTAACTCGGTAACATCGCCAAGCGGAGTTCCAGTTGCGTGACATTCAAGGTAATCTGTATCCTTTGCAGAAATTTGTCCTAGTTCGTATGCTCGTTCAAAAGCTAATCGTTGACCTTTTGGATGAGGACTTAAAAGGAATTTTCCACGTCCATCATTTGACAAACCAATACCTCCGATGACTGCTAAAATATTATCGCCATCTCGCTCTGCATCTTCTAATCTTTTCAACACGACCATTCCTGCACCTTCTGAAGAAACTAGACCAGCGGAGTCTTTATCCATCGGTACGAATTTCTGTTCATGTGGTGCATAGGCATGGAAAATAGAAAATCCCATGTGAATAAATAATTGGTCAGAGGCACAAACCGCACCTGCCAACATCATGTCGGATTTTCCAGTTACTAATTCATCGCAAGCTAATTTGATGGCGTACAATGAAGTGGCACAGGCTGCATCCAATGTGTAATGACTTGCACCTAACCCTAATGCTTTGGTAACCATTTGAGAAGGGGTATAATCAAGGATGTCGTTTTGCGTGTGTTTTTTGTTATTTTTTATTTTAAAGTTCTTGTCATTGAGTAAGTTTTGTATCGCAGCTTCTGTGGTACGAGTGTAAACTGATGACATGAATTGGTGAGAAGTACTTGTTGGGAATGATAAATTTCCAAGGATGACTCCGCACTTTTGGAGGATGTCTTTTTGATTATCGTAGCCGCTATCTTTTAATGCTTCTTTGGCAACGTAGAGCGACCATTGATATAATTTATCTTGTGTTGCCAAAAGATCAGCTGGTAATTCGTAACCGTTTGGATCGAATTTGAAATCCCGAATATAGCCGCCTCGAAGGGAATAACATTTGTCGACTGCTCCTTTTTCGGGATGGAAAAAATGTTGAGGGTCGGCACCAAAATCTTCCTTCGTTGCAAGTGACGTAAGGTCTTTTTCTTGCATTAGGTTTTGCCAGAATTCTTCTGTTGTGGAAGAGCCTGGGAAAAGATTTGAGGTTCCTATTATTGCTATTTTGGTCATTATCTTTTTTTGAAATTTGAATTTTTTTCAAATTTGTGTGTTGCTAACTTGTTGGGTTTGTACTATTTGTATGGTTTGCCTTCGGCGATTTACTTTTGCAATCATTTTTTGAAACTCAGGTTTTAAGCAGCGCAGGAAAAAAATGCTTAGCACCGTGCCGTTCTCGCATCCACGTTTTATTTTGCAATTATTCTTTGATTCACCGAATCAAGCAGTGCAGATTTTGCTCCCACTCCATTACTCTAGAAAGCTTTCTCTAAAGAGTTTTGAATTTTTTTCAACTGACTCTTTTGCCAATTGGAAGGAAAACGTTGACGGTTTCCTTTAGACCTTATTTAGTTTTGGTCACAATTTTTGTTTTGGTTTTTGAGTTTTGGCTGTGTTGCTAAAATTCAAAATGTGGAACTGTTCTAAAATGAAATATAGTCTTGATTTTTTTGCGAACTTTTTTTTATCAAGGAAAAAAAAGTGGAGTATCGAATGGACAACCATTTTTGATTTTAAAAAAATCGCTTCGCTCATTTTTTGCTGCCGACTAAAGTCAGCAGCAACGTTACCATTCTAATCCTTTTGATACTGTTACTGTTGCTCCTTCTGTTAACATGTAAACTTCTCCTTGGTCATCGTAAACTGTACATGTTGCTATCATTTTAAAGTCACTTGACTCTTCAATTTTTACATTTACAAACAACTCTTTTCCCATAGGTATATCCTTGTATAGAATTGCAGAATCAGTTTGCAATGGAAGACTCTTCGCTCCATCATTATATTTTTGAACCCACACCACCATACCTTGATATTGGATGTCAGTAAAAAAAGTATTCACAGAAATAATTGGAAATTGACCTTGTTCAGAAAGAGGTACATTAGGTGCTTTGCAAGACAAAACGATTTGATTATCTGTACAATCCAAAATCTGTCCGATGCCTCGGAAATATGTATCGTGAAAAAGCGAACCATCTTTGTAGAGAACTGCACCTTCCGTTGGAGTGTAAGTTCCACTAGTTTGATGATTGAATTTTGGAGCAGCAGGAATCTGTTTTTTATGTTTTAAAATAACAGTTGCTTTGTAGTGGTAAGTTGGTAATTTTCCACCTTCACTCAAAACTGTAGTTTCAAAAATAATTTCAGATTCGTTCTTTTCGATCTCTTTACATTCGATAATGTAATCCTCTTTTTGGTTTCCGTCGAAGACGATACCTTTAAAGAGCTTTGTATTTTTTACTTGAAAAACTTTAAAATCAGGATAGATCTTTTCACAAGTTTGAGCCATCCATCCGCAAGCATTTACCACAGGTAAAACTGCATTGCCTTGAATCACATGGTGCATCAAAAATGGGTTATTTTTCAATTCAATTTTTCTGTGAATTTTATGTGTTCGTACTTCGCCGAGGTGACTAATCCCTGCAGGTAAAGTTCCTCCGATAATTACTTGAGGTTGACTTGAATATGCAGTATTCATTTCGTTTACCATCATGGCTGCACCACCTTCGCTATTCACTAAAGTAACACCTGCTGCTTCGAATTGCGCTTTCAATTCTCCGCTAACCATTCCGCTATCCCATGCTCCCCAATTGATGGCAGAGACATGAGTGTTTGGATGATTCTTTTTGAATAGGTGAGCTGCTTTGCTTAAGATTTCGTTGGCAATGGCGTAGTCAGTTTGACCGACATTTCCATAAAAACCAGCTACCGAAGAAAACAAAACTAAGTGATCTAAATTATGGATATCTACCGATTGGAAAAGGCTCAATAAACCATCTAATTTTACAGACAATACATTTTCAAAATCTGATTCAGATTTATCTTGAATGTATTTGTCAGCCAATCTTCCTGCTCCGTGAACGACTCCTGTGATTTTTCCAAAACTTGTAACTACATTGTTAAGTTCAGATTTGAAACTTGCAGGATTAGTCACATCACCTTTAATATAAGCGACTTCTGCTCCGTGATTTTTGATTTGAGAAATAGTATCCTCAATCTCTTTTTTCGCAGCAATGTTTTTATAAATTTTCTTAACCGCTGGCAAACTTGGTTTCTCTCCACGAACTTTAAAATCGTTCATGATCAATCGTTTTAATGCGCCTTCATCATCTTCATTTTTAGCATATTCAGGAACTTCAAAACTGAAATCTGAACGACCTAAAAGAATGAATTTACATTGGAATGCTTTTGCCATTTCGATGACACAAGTAGCAGTTACACCTTTAGCTCCACCACTCACTAAGAAAACTGAATCTTTTGTTACGTTAGTTGTAATTGATTGGTTTTCAGTCAATTGTACTTTTGTTACACTAGTCGTGGCTCTTCCTTCCTCGGAGAAAGCTACCTCCATATTTCTCACATTTGGATCATGTAATTCAGCGATAACTTGCGTTGCAATCACGTCTGAAGATAACTCAGGTTGGATGTCAACTGCTCTACAAAAAACAGGAGACCATTCTAAGTTTAGACATTTTATCAAACCAGTAATTCCACCTCCGACTACACTTACATTACCTCTTTTTCCTTGTCCTAATTTTCCATCCATTCGAGTGACGGTTACGAAATTAGCACGTTGAGTTTGACCTAAATCATTCAGAGGTTTTTGCAAATGTTTAGCTAAGAAAAACAATGTTTTTACCACTTGTCTTTCCGCTGGAAAGTGTTGGACAAAATTTCCATTTTGAAATTCGAAGTGAGGATGCAAGTGAATAAAACTTCCTACTTCACCATATTGAGTTCGAATTTTTTCAATAGCATTTTTTACCGCCTCATCAGAATGACTTTCTAAATCAATTCCATTAGTTGAAATTTTACTCGCTTGATTTGGTAAGTTTAAAGCAACTACTTTGTTGCCTTTTGTTTCCAATTGAGCAATCACTTTTGAAGTCAAATCCGACCCGTCATTGGTAACCAATGCGACGTGCGTATTTGGCAAAGTGAATTCCAAATAATCAGATTGAGGTAAATATTCTAGCCCAACTTCGCTTCGTTCCACACCATGGAAATCGGAAGTTATGATTATTGAACCGTTGCTAGTTGCAACAGGCTCAACAATTTTATTTTGCGTAACAGGCTTGGGCGCAACTGTTCCGCTTATGCCTTTTTTGAGGAAACGTAATCAACGATTTCACCCAAAGTTCTTAACTCTGTTAATTCGTTAGGATTGATATCTCCCATGCTTGGATATTGCGAAGTTAATGCTCCGAAAATTTCCACTCTTTTGATAGAATCAATTCCTAAATCAGCTTCCATGTCCATTCCTAATTCTAACATTTCAGCAGGGTAACCAGTTTTTTCAGAAACCACTTCTAACAATGCTTTTTCTAATTCAGCATTATCCACTCCTCCTGTTGCTGGAGCCGCAACTGGTGCTGCTACAACCGCTGGAGTTGCTGGAGTTGCTGCTGCATTATTTGCAACTGCATTTCCACCTTTAGCAGAAACATAATCTACGATTTCTCCAAGTGTTCTTAACTCAGTTAATTCGTTAGGATTGATGCCAGACATCTCAGGATATTGAGCAGTTAACGCTCCGAAGATTTCTACTCTTTTGATAGAATCAATTCCCAAATCAGCTTCCATATCCATTCCTAATTCTAACATTTCTGATGGGTAACCCGTCTTTTCAGAAACAACTTCTAATAATGCAGCTTCTAATTTTGAAGTGTCGCCACCTGTATTTGGAGCTGCAACTGTTGGAGCAGGAGCAGGTGTGTTAATAGTTGTGATTGCTTCAGGAGTTGTCGTAGCTACTGCATTGTTTGCAACTGCATTTCCACCCTTAGCAGAAACGTAATCAACGATTTCACCAAGTGTTCTCAATTCAGTTAATTCGTTAGGATTGATACCAGACATTTCAGGATATTGAGCAGTTAATGCCCCGAAGATTTCCACTCTTTTGATAGAGTCAATTCCTAGATCAGCTTCCATATCCATTTCTAATTCTAACATTTCAGCAGGGTAACCCGTTTTTTCAGAAACCACTTCTAACAATGCTGCTTCTAATTTTGATGTGTCACTACTTTCTGTAGTTGGTGCTAGTACAGTTGGTGCAACGGCAACTGGAGCAGCTATATGTGTAGCAGTATGCGTTCCGTTTCCATTGCTACTTGCATTCCCGTTAGAGTAAACTGGAGTTTCGCTAACGATTGGTGCAACTTGAACTGGAGTAGGTTGAGCAACAACTTTTGCAACCGGTGCATTAGAAGTTGCAGCTATTTGTTGGTTCAATAAATTCAACAATTGTTGTGACTGTTGATTTTGGTCATTCATGAATTTTTCAAAAATTGCTAATGACTTAGTTTGGTTGGTGTTAAAAGATTCCAACGCAGATTTGATGATTTCTAAAGCTTGCTTATTCATAATTTCTTCTTCTGATTCAATTTGATTAATAAATGAATTTGCCGCTGGCACCTCAACTATTTTTTCTACCTCAACTATTTTTTCAATAACTTTTTCTACAATTTTAGTTTGTCCACCTGATACTTGGAAGCCATTATCCATAACATCGGTATAAGCTTTTTTCGTTGGTGGAGATACATAATTATTACCGCTGATTTCTACATTCATTTTCGATTTGGCAGGAAGAGCAACCAAGTCTTTTTTGTAAGGATCAACATTATTTAATTGAACTCCCAAAACTGATAATTGTGCAACTGCTTGTCTGAATTGTAAATCAGCGTCTTTTTTATCGTTAGCATTCATTGCGATTGCTGTGTGATCTTTTCCTTTCAAAATATTTTTAACCAAGTTGGTCAAAACACCTTTTGGTCCGAACTCAATAAAAATCTGTCCACCTGCTCCATGAATATTTTCAATTTGATTTTTAAAATAAACAGGGTTTAAAATCTGCCCTTTTAAAATCGTTTTTAATTCATTCAAATTGTCTGGATAAACTGTTCCTGTAGAGTTGGCATAAACTGGAATTTGCGGTTTGCTGAATTTTTGAGTGTGAACAAAACTCGCAAATGGTTGCTGAGCATGCTGAACAAATTCAGTATGGAACGCTGCCGAAACGGGTAATTGAACTACTTTGAAACCTTGTGCTTTTAGTTGAGTCAAAGCATTTTGAATTGCAGGAGTACTTCCTCCTAAAACCACTTGTTG
>Ga0115008_10000557_pt1 | contig 28252 bp, 22 predicted proteins | sample FraStrMetagenome_FD_87164 | JGI IMG/M metagenome (GOLD analysis project Ga0115008, IMG submission 87164) | Marine eukaryotic phytoplankton communities from Arctic Ocean - Fram Strait ARC3M Metagenome | ecosystem: Environmental > Aquatic > Marine > Oceanic | place: Fram Strait | collected... | reverse complement strand
ATGCAGCCATTAACGGAACCCAAACAACAGAAGTTAGCTTGGCAAAACTTGAGTCAGGATTCTATTTAATTCGAGTATTCAATGATAATGCGAACAAAACGTTCCGAATTATTAAAGAGTAAGTAAGGAATTAAACATTCTAAAGGGAGGCATACGCCTCCCTTTTTTTTGAACTATTTTTTCCTTTCATGATATTTTCTACCTTTATATAAAATAAAACCTACCCAAATATGTTAGCCCCTTTCAACTTACAAAAATGGATTAATGACAACCGTGATTTACTTAAACCACCTGTCAATAACAAAAACTTATATGTTGAAGCTGGAGACTTTATTGTTATGGTTGTTGGTGGTCCAAATGCTCGAAAAGATTATCATTTTAATGAAGGTGAAGAATTGTTTTATCAACTAGAGGGTGATATAACTGTTCGAATACAGCTAGAAGGTAAAGTCAAAGACATTCAAATTAAAGAAGGTGATATTTTTTTATTACCTGCGAACATTCCCCACTCTCCAATGAGAGGACCAAACACAGTTGGATTAGTGATTGAACGGGTTCGTAAGGGCACTGATATGACCGATGGCTTAATGTGGTTTTGTGACAAATGCAACCACAAGTTGCACGAATACAAATTTCCTTTAGAAGATATCCAAGAAGATTTTTTATCTCGTTTTAAATCATTCTACGGATCAAAAGAGTTAAGGACTTGTGACAGTTGTAATCATATCATGGAAATAGATGAACGATTCATCTAACTGACTTTAAGTCCTTCCCTAAAAATTACCGTAGTAGGTTTACATGACCTACATATTCATACCTTTTATTACTAAAGTCGGTTAGCTTTATTTTCCAAACATACGTGCCGTCCTGGCAGGGTTGACCTTTATAGGTTGCATCCCAGCCTATATTCATGTCATTACTTGTGAAAACAAGCTCTCCCCAACGGTCAAAAATCAACATTTCAAACCCATTAACATTTCCTCCCAACGCAAAAAACGTATTGTTAAACTGATCATTATCTGGAGTAAACGTATTTGGCACATACACAACAGGATCATAGTATAAATGAACCGTATCTGAATCTGAACAACCATGTTCATCTGTATAGGATACGACATAAGAGAAGTTTTGATCTGGATTTGCTACAGGATTGTCACAAACAATACAGCTCAAATACTCTACGGGAGCCCAAACATAGGTTCCTGACGTTGTACTTGAGGCGCTTAATTGAACAACATCTCCATAGAATGCATACACATCTGGGTTTGTTTGAATAAAAGCAATTGGGTACAAGTCAACAAAAACTGAGTCAGTAGCGGTACACCCGTATTGATCCGTTCCTACAACCGTATACATTGTAGGGTCAAATGGTGTTGCTAAAACTTGGGGCACTACAAAAGAATTCAGCGAGTTAGAAGGTGACCAAACATAGTTAACCCCACCAGTAGCCCAAAGAGTTGCAGTTTCTCCCGTACAAATAATCGTATCACTCCACGCTGTAATTGATGGTTCAATAACTCGAATTAAAACACTGTCGCGTACCGTACCACATACATTCGTAAAGTCACAATAGTAGTAGATGTCATGCGTAGGACTGATAACAACATTGGGGCCAACAACCGTATTAATATTTAAATTCGGGGACCACAAATAACTCGTACTTCCCGACACTTCCAACTCAACAGTAGCTCCAACACAAGCCGTTACGGAGTCATCCATTACAGGTATTGGAGGGGTGTCATAGACTTCAACTAAAACGCTATCTTCTAAAATACACCCTGTTGCCGTTCCTATTTCAACGTGATACATTGTTGTTACATCAGGGGTTACCGTTGGATTTGATGTGTTTTCATTTAGAATGAACACATTCGGGGTCCAAATATAATTAACACCTCCTGTAGCAGCCAAGTCAACACTATTCCCTATACAAACAGACGTATCGCTTGAAACTGTACTTGAGTCGGTATAAACAGCCAAGGTCACAAATACAGTGTCTACTCCACAGGTGTCTGATATAATAACCATGAAGTCTGTTGTTTGATCGATTGTTGCTGTTGGGTTATGGCTGGTTGAATCACTCAAAACATTGGCAGGACTCCACGCATAAAACGCGCCACCAAAAGCCTCAAATTCAAATGGAATATCCGGGCAAATTGGTCCCGGTGGGTCGATAACTCCTCCAACAAAATCTCCAATAACAACCTCAAACAAGATGGTATCCGAGACATAGCAGTTATTCGTATCAATTACAACTAAGGTTACATCATATTCACCAGGGCCTGCATACAAATGAGAAGGGTTTATATCCGTCGACGATGTACTATCTCCAAAGTCCCAATAAAATGCATTCCCATTGGAGCTATTATTCGCAAAAACAACAGGGTCTGGTAAACAAACAACAGGATTTGGATCAGCAACTGTAGCTTCTATTGTGCTTAACTCAAACTTAAAAGCGGCCATGTTACAATTGTTACTTGGATCAACATTAGACCATACTCCAGGAGTTGTTGGAAATCCATTCGAAGTAGCCCCACAGCTAGCGCAAACAGCATGATAAATGCGTCCAGACTTGTCAAACCGACTTGTTCCACCATCAACATGATTTGATGGCCCTGTAGTTCCACCCATATATGTCGCATATTTTAAATAACCCGCATCCGAAGCCAGTACGGCAATGTAAAAGTTACTGCCGTTTGTCGTTGGCTGATATGCATCAAGAGTAACAGGGAAACCAGTACTTGTAGAGTTAACCGCCTGCCCATTATTATTCGTGCTCCCCCCCCATCCGGAAAGAAAAATATCATAACAATCAGAAACAAGGAAAGCTGTAGGAGATATTTCAACATGCCCTGATCCTGCGCCAATCATTGTTGTCCATTCAACAGCACTTAAATTCGACGAAAACTTTTGAATAAACTGCCCCGAATTTGGCACTCCGTATAAACCCGCGGTAATTGGCCAACTAGACTCTGTTTGACCAAGTACATAGACCTTATCATCGAGATCTAATTGTACACAGTATGCTTGATCATATTCACCAAACCCTAAATAAGTTCCCGATAAAATTGCACCCGTATTCCCATTCAAACGGGTTATGTATCCATCTGAACTCCCTCCATTAAAGGAAATGTCAAAACCAGAAGAATACGGCAGTGTAGACGAGTTTGTACCGCCAACAAAAAAAACATCCCCATTTAAAGCTGTCTGAATAGAATTTCCAGACTCTACTCCAGACCCTCCAAAATATCCCGACCAATTTAGCGTGCTCAGTGTAGGGTTTAGCTTAAAAACAACGGCATCTTGTGCTCCTGACAATCCCGATTGAGGCCCCTGAACAACGGGAAAATCTACAGATTTAGTTGTTGACGTAACAAGTACATTTTCACCCTGATCAAGAATAATCTCACCCCGAAATTGATCCCCGTAATTAAAATTTAAACTGCTTGAGTTTAATCCGTCATTCCCAGACCCTCCAACAAATGTAGAGCTCAATAATGAAGACCCATCGGCTGAAAGTTGTGCCACAAACAAATCGGACCCAGCAAATGTTAACCCATTTTCAACCTCTGTGCTTCCGCCATCAAATGTATTGTCATATGCGCCTACCATAGGAAAATTTGCAGAAGAGGTAATTCCTAGAATGTATAATTCATTGTTTGAATTGCAAATCATACTTTCGGGCAACTCATTTGCGCCCCCTCCTAAATAGGTGGAATAAATTAATGCGGTTCCATCAGCTGTAAACTTGGTAACCGCCACATCAAACGACCCGCCGTTATGAGAGCCATCATAAGCGCCTGTCGTTATTGGATAACCAATTCCAAAACAAATTCCACCACCAAACAAGTTTCCATTAGAGTCTGGTGTTGCTGTCATGCCCCAGTTATCAGCGGTAGATCCCGTAAAAGTTGAGAACGTTAGCGTAGGGTCAATAACAAGTTTATTGGATGTATCATACCCTTCCGGAAAAGTAAATGTTACCTCACTTCCATGAAGCTCAAACGCTACTTTTACGGTTTTTTTTCTTCCAGATTCATCTTCAGTCCACGCAATTGGTTTAGACTCTATAATTTCACCAAAACGGTTTCCTACATGTAAATTTCCTGCGCTGTCGAGCCGTAACTTAGATTGTCCTTTATAGTTAATACGTATTTGATCTGCATTGACATGAGGGTTAACAATAAAGGAATATTTTAACCCCTCGTTTCCATTCAGAAGCATGTCAATTCCGTTGTAATAATCGTATAGCCGAACCGACTTATATCCGTAAATTTTCCCAAACCAATCTTCGGGATTATTGCCTAAAATATAATTTCGATAAAAACTAGATGAATCAGACACATAGCTCCTTCCTTTCCATGAAGAACCTAAAAATTTCGCTCTTATTACATGTCCAACAATTGGTTCCTGCTTCTCTTCTAAATGGCCGTGGGATTCTTCAATGTGTTTTCCGCCGCTGCTTAATGAATACGTTAACCCATCTTCTTCAATAAAGAGGTCTCCTTGATTTAAATCAATTTTAAACTTAACATTATCTACCCACTGCCCCTTATTTGGATACATCCAAGCATTCTGAGCTAGGACCTGTTGCCCAACGAAAAGACCAATAAATATGACTAAGACAAAAAACCTCATTTAAGTTTAAAAATACAACAATTAACCAACATTTAGATCTGTTGCGATCAAGAATAGATGTATGTTATACAACCCCTTATAGTTAAATCGTTTAATAAGCCAAAGGGTTGCCTTTTTAATCCAAATACAGTAAGGCGCATTTTAGCATTGGAGGTCGATTTATTATCCTTAAATTTGTACTGAATTTACACCAATTCATAACGATGAGTGATCCAATAAAACACGAGTGTGGCATAGCACTTTTAAGATTAAAGAAGCCTTTACAGTATTATCTTGACAAATACGGGACAGCTTTTTACGGGCTAAATAAGTTGCACCTACTAATGGAAAAGCAACACAATCGTGGTCAAGATGGCGCTGGAGTAGCTAACATTAAGTTTGACATGTCGCCAGGTGAACGTTACATTTCGAGGTATCGATCTATAGACAGTAAGCCTATACAAGATATTTTTGATTACATAAACGGTAAGTTTGAAACTATAGGCAAGCAAGACATGGCATTGCTTCAAGATGTAGACTACTTAAAAAAGAATGCTGGCTTTACAGGAGAGTTATTTTTAGGACACTTAAGGTACGGAACATTTGGTAGAAACTCAATCGAAAATTGCCACCCGTTTTTAAGGCAAAATAATTGGATTACACGAAACTTGGTTGTTGCAGGAAACTTCAACTTAACCAATGTTGATGAATTATTCGACGTATTGTTAGATGTTGGACAACATCCGAAAGAAAAATCAGACACTGTAACTGTTCTCGAAAAAATTGGACATTTCTTAGATGGTGAAAACGATGAACTATACAAGCAATTGAAGCCACAAGGATATTCAAATGCTGAAGTTTATGAAAAAATAGCTTCCAAGTTAGACATCGAGAAAATTTTAAAGCGTGCTTCTGAAGATTGGGATGGTGGATACGCCATGGCGGGGTTATTTGGACACGGTGATGCATTTGTATTGAGAGATCCTTCGGGAATTCGTCCAGCTTACTTCTACGAAGATGACGAAATTTGTGTTGTAACATCTGAACGCCCTGTTATTCAAACAGCCTTCAACTTAAAGGCAGACCAAATTCAGGAATTAACCCCTGGACATGCACTAATCATCAAAAAGGATGGTACAATTACGGAAACCTTAATCAACCAACCTAAAGAAGAATTAAAATGTTCTTTTGAGCGTATCTACTTCTCAAGAGGAAGTGATACTGACATCTATAAGGAGCGTAAGCAACTTGGAAGGAATATTGTCCCTCAAGTTATAAAGTCTATTGACAACGATTTAGACAACTCAGTTTTTTCTTTCATACCAAATACCGCAGAGGTTTCCTTTTACGGATTAATTAAAGGACTTGAAGACCATTTAAACGAAGAGAAAATTGAACAAATCACATCATTAGGAGCAGATGCTGACCCGAAAAAGATTCGTGAGATTTTATTGAAAAGAGCACGCATTGAAAAAATTGCAATTAAGGACGCTAAGCTGAGAACCTTTATTACGCAAGATGACTCAAGAGATGATTTAGTTGCTCACATTTATGATGTAACTTATGGTTGTGTTAAACCGAAAACAGATAACCTGGTTATCATTGATGACAGTATTGTTCGAGGTACCACATTGAAACAATCAATCCTTCGAATTCTAGATCGTTTAGAGCCTAAAAAAATTGTGGTTGTTTCTTCTGCTCCTCAAATTAGATACCCAGATTGCTATGGAATAGACATGGCTAAAATGGGTGACTTCATCGCATTTGAAGCTACAGTCGCATTGCTAAAAGACCGTAACATGAGCCATGTTATTGATGATGTCTATGCAAAATGTAAAGCGCAAGAGAATCTGCCAAAGGAACAAATTAAAAACTACGTTCAAGAAATATACGCTCCGTTTACCGACGACGAAATTTCTGAGAAAATTAGTGAGTTACTTACGCCAACTACAATTTCGACTAAAGTTGATATTATTTATCAAACCGTTGACAACCTTCACTTAGCTTGCCCTGATAATAAGGGTGATTGGTACTTTACAGGAAACTACCCTACAGCTGGAGGAAACAAAGTTGTGAATAAAGCATTCATGAACTGGAAGGAAAATAAAAACGAACGCGCCTATTAAGACCAACAATGAATAGACGCACAGCACTTATCTTTTATGTACTAAGCGTTTATGTTGTTGTGCAATTTAGTTGGTGGGGATATCATTTAATTGAACTCACAGGAGCGGTTGTAAAAGTTGACGCCTTAATTTCTAAGCGCGTTGCTATGATTTTAGGAGAAGGCGCTGTCTTCTTAACGCTTCTACTTTTTGGGATTTGGCAAATAAGGCGCTCAATTCGTAAAGAATTAAAGCTGTCTGAACGTCAAAACAACTTCCTGTTATCTGTTACCCACGAGTTAAAAACACCACTAGCTGCCAATAAACTATACATTCAAACAATTGCAAAAAGAGTGTTGTCAAAAGAACAACAAGACGACATTCTAAAAAAAGCAATTGAAGAAAACATACGATTGGAGCACATGATTGACAATATTCTTAACGCCTCACGTCTTGAAAACAATGTTCTTCGTCTTGAAAAAGAAAACTTTAGCTTAACACTGCTTATTGAAGCCGTTGCTAAGCGATTTAACACAATTACGCGTTCAGAAATTATAAAGTTAGACGTTTCACAAGACGTTCAAATGAATGGCGATAAATTCATGATTGAAACAATTCTCAATAATTTAGTTGAAAATGCGTTAAAATATGCTGGGAAAGAACATGATATCATCATTTACCTTTCGCGCCAAAAAAGACACATTAAATTTGGGGTAAAGGACCTTGGTCCTGGTATTCAAAAAGAACTTAAGCCACGTGTTTTTCAAAAATTTCACCGCATTGGAAACGAAGAAACACGTACGCAAAAAGGTTCAGGTTTAGGACTTTTTATTGTTTCAGAATTGGTTAAAATGCACCGTGGAGAAATCGTGTGTATTGACAATGTCCCAAACGGAAGTAACTTTCAAATAACACTTGAAGATGACAAATAACATAGGCTTAATCATTCTAGACGGATGGGGAATTGGAGATAAATCTGAGTCTGATGCTGTGCACAATGCAAACACACCGTTTATGGATAGTTTGCTTCAAACATATCCGAATGCTACCTTACTGACAAGCGGAGAGGATGTTGGCCTGCCAAACGGACAGATGGGAAATTCAGAAGTCGGACACTTAAACATTGGAGCTGGGCGTATTGTTTATCAAGAGTTGACACGAATCAATAAGTCGATTCGGGATAAGTCCTTTTTCAAAAACCCAATGCTAAATCAAGCATTTCAAAGAGCAAAAGATAAAAATGTAGCCATTCACTTCATAGGGCTTGTGTCTAAAGGAGGAGTTCACAGCTCACAAGAGCATTTATACGCACTAAGTAAAATGGCGCGTGAATATAACTTAACAAAGTCATTCATTCATGCCTTTACCGATGGGCGTGATTGCGACCCAAAAAGTGGATTAGGGTTTATTCAGGAACTGGAGCAGAAAATTGCTGGAACAAATACGTCCATAGCCTCTGTTATTGGCCGTTATTTTGCCATGGATCGAGACAATCGTTGGGAGCGAATCAAGAAAGCATATGATTTGATGGTTCACGGAACAGGTAACCATTTCGCATCTGCTTCTGAGGCCCTTGAGACGTCGTACGCAAACAACATTACAGATGAATTTATTGAACCAGCACTACTAAATTCTGAAGGAACAATTAAACCAAACGATGTTGTTGTATGCTTTAACTTTAGAACTGATCGTCCCAGAGAAATTTCGATTGCTTTAACGCAACGTGATTTTCAAGAGCACACCATGAACGCTCTCGATATTGATTATTATACAATGACCAACTATGATAAGACGTTTAAAAATGTAAATGTCGTTTTTGAGAAAGACAACCTGTCAAAAACACTCGGAGAAGTACTTTCGGAAAACAAAAAAACACAGGTTCGTATTGCTGAAACAGAAAAATATCCACACGTTACCTTTTTCTTTAACGGGGGTAGAGAAACTGAATTTGATGGGGAGCGAAGGTTACTTGTAAACTCTCCTAAGGTTGCCACATATGACCTACAACCTGAAATGAGCGCATTCAATGTTAGAGATAGAATTGTAGCAGACATCCAATCAAACACCCCTAATTTTATCTGTTTAAACTTTGCCAATCCGGACATGGTTGGGCACACAGGGGTTTACTCTGCCATTCTAAATGCCGTTGAAGTAGTGGACAGTTGCTTACAACATGTGGTTGAAGCGGGCCTTGAAAAAGGTTATGAATTTATCGTTATTGCCGATCATGGAAATGCTGATTTTGCCCTTAATTCGGATGGAAGCCCCAACACAGCGCACTCATTAAACCCTGTGCCAGTTGTACATATTACAAGAGATTCAGGCACATCAATTAAAGATGGCATTTTAGCCGATGTTGCTCCAACAATATTATCCCGACTGGGAATTGTACAACCCTCAGAAATGACAGGATCTAGCTTGGTTTAGGTTACAATTTAAGCTTTGCAATAATTCCTGTTGTCGAAAACCCTTCAATTAGTGGAATAGCCGCTATGCGACCACCAAAGGAGCGCACTTCTTTAGATCCTACGATATAGGTTTTAGCCGATTCATCCTGTTCTTCAGGATCATAATCAGCTCCCTTAACAAGAAGGTCTGGTTTAAGGCGATTAATTAAGTTAATCGGCGTATCCTCATCAAAAAAGACAACCAGATCAACATAGCCCAAGGCTGCCAAAACAGTAGCACGGGCATCTTCTTTATTAACGGGCCTGTCTTCTCCTTTCCCTTGACGTTTTACCGATGCGTCTGTATTCAACGCAACAATTAATCGATTTCCAAGTTCTGCAGACTCTGCCAAATAAGATACATGTCCGGTGTGAAGAATATCAAAACAACCATTTGTAAACACAATTTTATCAGCCTTCATCTTCCACATTTTAATGCGTTTCAAGGCCGTGTCATGGTCTACTATTTTTTGTTGAAGGTGCTGTAGTCGTGTATTCATAATTTAGTGCGTTTGTTCTTCTTTTATCAATTTTGGTTGGCGTTGGATCAGAAATAAAGATAAAAGTCCTAACAGCACCATCATTGTTGTTTGTATTACCCACATAAAAATTCCAAAACCAGCAAAATTTATGCTGTAGAGTACGAGTGCTGCATTTACCCAAGATGGATAGGCGCCTATTCCTCCCGGTAATAATGCTATGGCTGCAGCACCAACAACAAAAACACCAAAAACAGCGCCAATACTTATTGCTGATGTTTCAGGAAAAGCCAATGCAAAAATCCAAATGGAGATAAGGTAGCATCCCCAGATAAAAAATGTATGTGCAATAAATGCCCACTTCTTTTTCATTGTCCAAATAGACTTTAAGCCTTCATAAAAACCATACAGTTTAGTTAAGAAGAGTTGTTTTAACCGTTTATTTTTTAAAATCACAAGTAATCCAACTACACCAACCAGAGCCATTCCAATAGCGACATAAATTAGCCACCCGTTTGACCCTCCACTTACAGCGCTTGTAATTTTATTGAACTCATCTGAATTTATTTGTAATAATCCAGAAATAAATACCACCAAGCCCAACATAATGACATCAATAACACGTTCAATTACAATGGTTGCAAATCCTTTTTCAAAGGGTACTTTTTCATAATTGGTTAGCAGCCCTGCCCGTGCAATTTCACCAGACCTAGGTACAGTATAATTAATCACATATCCTGCCATAACCGCATGATACGCGTTAGAGAGTCGTGGCTTATATCCTAAAGGCTCCAATAAAAACAACCAGCGATAGCTCCGACTCAAATGGCTTAAAAAAGCAACACAAAGTCCTAAAAATACCCAGAAGTAATTCGCATTGAAAAAAGAATCTTTGGTTTGCCTTAATTGTTCCTCATTCAGCCCATTAAAAAAATACCACGTAAGGTAAATGCCAATTCCAATTGGCACTGCTATTTTTAATATTTTAATGATTAACGCTTTCACTTAGTCAATTAAATTTGTTTGCTCATTTGGAAAAACAAGCGCTGGCTTAAACGTTTTTGCCGCTTCAAAATCCATAAAACCATACCCAATAATAATAATACAGTCGCCAACAGCAACTAGTCTAGCTGCAGCTCCGTTCAAACAAACAACACCCGATCCAGCCTCGCCTTTAATGGCGTACGTTTCTAGTCGAGCACCATTGTTATTGTTTACAATCTGAACGCGTTCGCCTTCGATAATATTTGAAGCTTTCATTAAATCTTCATCAATCGTAATACTACCTATATAATTTAAGTCAGCTTGGGTAACGCGTGCGCGGTGAATTTTTGATTTTACAACTTGTATTAACATACTTCTTATTTAAAAAAAAACGGGGTGTTATTATTTTTAAGCGCCTAATTCTGACGCTATTAATTCCATATTATCAATTAATCGAACCTTATTACAATGTGCGGCAAGGCAAGTACGTGCCCCTGGCACCCAAGTGTCTATTTCCATTAATGTTTCAGGGTCTACAATCGTTAAATACTCCAATTCTAAAGTCCCTTTATTAAAAAAATCTACGGCCTTCTTTTTAGCTTCAGATGGAGTGCATTTTTTCGCAAGATCCCGTAAATGCATCATCGTTTTATGAATAATAACAGCATCGAATTTTTCCTGCTCTGATAAACGCTGGTTTCTACTACTACTTGCAAAACCTGAAGGTTCTCTCACAATATCACATGGAACAACTTGCGTATCAAGGTCATAGGATTTAACCATAAAGTTAATCACGGCCAACTGCTGAAAATCTTTCAATCCAAACAATGAATATGCTGGCTGAACCATTTCAATCAAGCGCTTAACAACATTCACTACTCCATTAAAGTGCCCTGGCCTGAACTCCCCTTCCATCACATGCTCCAAGTTACCCAAATCTAAGGTGACGTCACAATGATTTTCTGGATAAACTTCGTTTACTGAAGGTGTAAAAATAATTACATTTCCTAGCGAAGAAAGAAGACGAACATCATGCTCCAATGTTCTTGGATAGTTGTCTAAATCTTCTTTTTTATTGAATTGCGTAGGGTTCACAAAAATACTCACAACCACCTCATCAGCCAATGACATACCCTTTTTAACAAGCTCAAGATGACCATGGTGTAAGGCTCCCATTGTTGGCACGAGTGCTACTGACGAATTATCACCATTTTCTTTCACTCTTTCCCTTAGAGATTCTAGGGTAGTAAAAACATTCAAGTCCTTCATTTAATAACGCATTACGACTCACAAATCTATTTGTTTTTGTTGAAGTTTCACTTTTTTTTGTATATTTTTGTATACGTTTTTTATCAATAAAATTTTCATGGAGAAAAAGAAAATACTTTTTATATCACAAGAGATATCGCCATTCTTACCAAAGTCAGAGCTTTCTTTGACGGCTAGAAGCCTGGCACAAGGAGTTCAAGAGGGAGGAAAAGAGATTCGTGCATTTATGCCTCGATTCGGAGTTATAAATGAAAGAAGACACCAACTTCATGAAGTAATCCGTTTGTCTGGAATGAATTTAATTATTGATGACACTGATCATCCTTTAATTATTAAGGTGGCTTCAATTTCTGCAGCCCGTATGCAAGTTTATTTCATCGACAACGATGAGTTCTTTAAACGAAAAAGCACTGTTCTTGATGATAAAGATGTTGAGTTTAAAGACAACGATGAACGTTCAATGTTCTTTTGTCGTGGGGTTCTTGAAACAGTAAAAAAACTAGGATGGCAACCAGATGTAATTCACTGTAATGGTTGGATGACTTCGTTAATGCCTCTATACCTGAAGAAATTATACAAAGACGACCCGCATTTTGCAAACACTAAAATTGTATACAACATGTACAGTAAAGGGTTTAACAATAATTGGGATGAACGCATCACTGAAAAACTTAAATTTGACGGATTCGACGAAGATGTGATCAACGAATTTAGCGACCCAAGTTTTGAAAACATTACAAAATCGGCTGCAAAATATGTTGATGGTTTAAGCGTTGGAAGTGAAGATTTAAGCCCAGAATTAAGAGCCATATTTGATGCTGCTGAATGTGACAAGTTGGATTATGTTGCTGAAGAGCATCAAGTTAAAGAGGTTTCGGAGTTTTTGGATAAAGTAATTGATACAGAAGTTCACACATAAGATGAATCATACCCAGAAATTGATGTGGCGGAAAGGGATCTCTCTTTCCGTTACTTTTTTACTTTGCCTTTGCTTAGGATCGGCTTGTAAGAAAAAAGAAAATACGCTTGGTCAAAATAACATTGACCAAAATGAGTTGTTAAGCTCTGCCACTACAGACACATTTTCTATTACATCGTTTTCTTATCTGAATGACTCTATTATATCTGACAACGCTCCTTTTGGAATATTAGGATCTTACAACGATCCAAAATTTGGGCAATACAGTTCTGAAATATATACACAGTTTCGATTGAGTGGTTTGTCACCTATTTTTGGAGATGTTAGTGGCATTGTAGTTGATTCACTTGTACTTGCTTTGGAATACGTTAGTCCATCATCATTTTACGGGAAAACGGGAAATCAAACCATTGAAGTTTATGAACTCAACGAAGGCTTACACATTGATTCTACGTACTATTCTTCAGACCTAAAAACACACACAGGTGGAGATTTGGTGACTCCTGGTTCAGCAGTATTAGACATGGACCCTACAACAATTACTGTGGTTGGTACCGATACGGTTGATACGCAATTAAGAATTCACCTGAACACCTCAAGGGCAGATGCCTTTTTTTCTGAATGGAATTCTGCAACAGGCTCATTTGATGACAACGATGCGTTCTTAAGCTATTTTAAAGGGCTTCACATCAAGACAAATAATTTTGCTCAAAACAGCAACGAAGGTGGAGCATTCTACTTTAATTTATCTGACCCCGCATCTAAGCTTACCATCTACTATACCCAAGATGGGACACAAAAAACATACGACTTTTTAATTAACTCAAGCTGTGCCGATTTTAACCATGTTGACATAGACAACAGCATGTCTAATGTTTCTACTGTGATCAACGATACGGTTTCAGGGCAAATCGAATACTACGCTCAATCGTTTGGAGCAAGGGCTGTAATTCGAATTCCAGGCTTAGATAATATTCCTTCCAATGCAGTTGTTCATACAGCCGCTTTAATTTTGCCTGTGCAACACCAAACAGGTTCAAACTATGAGCCTTCTGCTGACATTTCTGTTGCCATTACTGAACGGGAAGGTGACTCACAACTTTTTGGAATAGGAACAGCAGCATACAACAGCTATGCAAAAGCATATGAAGTTGATTTAAGGAGTTACATACAAGGGGTGGTGAGTAATTCAACTGGAAACCATGGGATAATTCTATCTCCTGTTCTTTATAATACATCTGCTGAACGAATCATTTTTAATGGACCTAACACCATTAATAAAGAAAACCCTATATTAAAAATAATATACACTGAATTTTAATAAATATGTGTGGAATCGTTGCTTACATAGGAAATAAAGAAGCCTACTCTATTATTGTTAAAGGCCTAAAAAGACTTGAATATAGAGGCTATGATAGTTCGGGAATAGCACTGTTAAATACGGAAGGATTAAACACCTATAAAAAACAAGGTAAAGTTGCCAACTTGGAAGCTTTTACTGAAGATAAAGATCGTTCTGGCTATGCTGGAATTGGTCATACACGTTGGGCTACTCACGGACCCCCAAACGACACCAATGCACATCCACATACATCTGAAGATGGAAACATTACGCTCGTTCACAATGGAATTATAGAGAATTATGACTCTATTCGCAAGGAACTTGAGGGTAAGGGATATACTTTTAAAAGTGATACAGATACCGAAGTTCTTTGTTATCTAATTTCTGACATTAAGACAAAGACTGGTGTAAAACTAGGAAAGGCTATACATCTTGCACTGCAACAGGTGGTTGGAGCATACGCCATTGTTGTCATGTCTAAAGACGAACCAAATAAAATTATCGTTGCTCGAAAAAGCAGTCCCCTCGTAGTTGGAATAGGAAAAGACAATGATTTTTACGTTGCATCTGATGCAACTCCTATTGTAGAGTACACCAAACAGGTTGTATACCTTAACGACGATGAAATTGCGATTTTAAACAGGGACAAAGGAATGAAGCTCTTCAATATCGATGAAGTTCAAAAAGAACCTTATGTCGAAGAACTTGAGCTCCATTTAGAAGAACTTGAAAAAGGCGGATATGAGCATTTTATGCTTAAAGAAATTCATGAGCAACCCCGATCAATTAAAGATTGTTTTAGAGGAAGACTTAACGCTGAGGAGGCCTGGGTTTCTCTAGGAGGAATCAAGGAGTATGAGCAGAAAATGATCAAAGCCAATCGTATTATTATGATTGCTTGTGGTACATCATGGCACGCAGGATTGGTTGGTGAATACCTGTTTGAAGATTTAGCGCGCATTAACGTAGAAGTTGAGTATGCGAGTGAATTCAGGTATAGAAACCCAATCATTAATGAAAATGACATCGTTATTGCCATTTCTCAAAGTGGTGAAACTGCAGATACCATGGCAGCCCTAGAGTTAGCAAAATCAAAAGGAGCTACCATTTTAGGCGTTTGTAACGTTGTTGGTTCTTCTATTTCTAGAATAACAGATGCAGGGTCATATACGCATGCTGGGCCAGAAATAGGTGTGGCATCAACAAAGGCATTTACTGCTCAGGTTACTGTTTTAACCTTAATGGCACTTTCTCTTGCAAAACTTAAAGGGACCATCTGCGAAACTAAATTTAGAACAATGCTTTCTGAGCTTGAGGCAATACCTCAAAAGGTTCAACAAATTTTAGATAAAAACGACGAAATCAAATTAATTGCAGAGCAATACCAAGGTGCATCAAATGCATTATACTTAGGAAGAGGAAGTTCTTTTCCTGTTGCTTTAGAAGGGGCGTTAAAACTGAAAGAGATTTCATACATTCATGCTGAGGGCTATCCTGCTGCTGAAATGAAACACGGTCCTATTGCTTTAATTGATGAGGAAATGCCTGTTTTTGTTATTGCTACAAGCGGACCTTCTTACGAAAAGGTTGTGAGTAACATTCAAGAAGTTAAGGCGCGTAAAGGGAAGTTAATTGCTGTTGTAACTGAGGGTGACCAACAGGTTCATGACATTGCTGACCATACCATTGATATTCCTGATACGGATGAGCACCTGGTGCCATTATTGGCTACGATACCTTTCCAGTTGCTATCATACCACATTGCTGTGATGAGAAATTGTAATGTGGATCAGCCTAGAAATTTAGCGAAGTCGGTTACGGTGGAGTAAAATTTTTAAACCCCAAGGAAAGTAGGTCTTACTCTATCACGTTTTTTTTAATTTATACTTATGGAAGCATTTGGAATTATTGGCCTATCTTTTGGCGTAATGGGCTTTATATTTGGAATCTCTTGTTTAAATAAGGTAGAAAAACTCACAAAAAAATTAAAAGAGAAAGGGATTCTTGAAGAAGATTACAAAGAATTATAATTGGAGTTTAAAACGTTCTTTAATTTTGTTTCACGCTCCCCCTTATCTACACTTTAATCTCACGCCTTTTTCGTCCCAACAGGTTTTTTGAACAAGCTTTCCCTCTTTGTAAATTCGTTCAATCCACAGACGGCCGTTTTCATGGTAAAATTTTTCTACCCCATTTGATTTGTCATGCTTTACAACCCCTTCTGCTGACAGGTTTCCTTCAGCTGTAAATTCTTTCCAGGCTCCATGTTCTTTTCCAGCCTTCCACACCTCTTCACTTTTCAGTTTTCCATTGCGGTAATACTCCTTCCAGATACCATCTCGTTTTCCATGTCTCCACCAGCCTTTTGCTGATAATTCTCCGCTTTCATAATACGACTTCCAAAGGCCATTTCGCTGATTGTCCTTAAACGTTTCTTCAAATTTTATTTGACCATCTTCATAAAACGATTTAACAATACTGTCTTGTGTAAAAGAGAAGGTTGAAACAATTAGGAATAGAACTAGTGTGTATGTTTTTTGCATAATTTTTATTCTTTACTTAATGATTAAAGATAATCTATTTATTGATGTATTATTTTATAATTAATCTCTTCGTTCTGTGCCTCAAGCTTTATAAAATAAGCCCCCTTAGCATAAGGGTCTAAATCTAACGTAACTTTATTAATGTTATTAGAAGGTATAACTTCTTTTTCATAAAGCACCCTCCCTTTGATACTAAGTATTTTTATAGATACTTTTTTACTACTCTTAAATTCAACATGTAATTCAGATGAACTGGGATTGGGGTATATATTTAAATTATCAATAAAATTAGTATAGCATGAAGTGTCTAATGTGCTCACTGTAATATAAACAGTATCACTATTACAATTGTTTGTATCAGTTACAATTAGCCAATAACTTCCTATTGATGATGCAATTATATTGGGAGACATTTCGCCATTATTCCATAAATAGGAATAGGAACTTGATTCTGAAATGTTGCTTTCAAGCGTATCATTATTTTGTATAATATTCACGGAGAAACTTGGATAAACGACTAACTCTGTATTAATAATACTATCACAGCCTAATACTGTTGAAAGAGTATCCGTATAGTGTCCCGGAGTAGTATATACTGAGTTACCTACAAAAAGACTGTCTCCATGACAAATATTATTTTGAGATGTATAGTTTCTTTCCCCACAAAAAGAACCTCTTGCAACATTTATTGAATAGGGAGGTAATACAATATGTATTAATCCAGTATCTCTTATTAAAGAGATGTAATTAATACTATCGATCAAATCAAACAAAGAATCTGAATGCCATTTTTCCCAGTAAACATCCCCAACAAGTAAGTTGTCTACCGAAACAATTAAAGTGTCTTCAGAAATGTTTGTTAAAATAGCAGACGCTTCAAAGGTGGAATCATTTTCAAATCTCCAAGCAAAGAGTTTAGGATATTTTATATTTCTAGGAACGCTATTATTGTTGTAATATGTAACACTATCTATCAACGTAATAGGAGTTTTAATTTTTGTAGCGCTACTCTTATCTAGCTTTGCTTTATTCCAAATAGCAGCAAAAATTCCAGTAGCTCTTTTTCTAAAACCATTTTGAGTATCTAATGCTTCCCAATTGTCAAATATCCCTCCTATATTAAACATGCTTATATCTTCAACTAATTTATTGTTTAAAAAGAGGTTGTGAGAAGCACTAAACATTAAAACTAAGCTCCACCTATTGAGGAATCTATGGTCTAATGTATTGTCAGTAATGCCATATCCTACCCATAATTCATAATCTTGCAAATTAGAGGTGGTATCTTCAAAGCATCTCGTTTTTTCGTACGCTGGTATTTGATCAAAAGCGTAGGCTAACAATTGCTTGGTGCTAAATATTGAATCTGATGGTTTCAGGTAGAAAAATGCTGACCATCTAAATGCATCAGCTGTATTTGTCATATCGTATAGAGCTTCATTCCAATATTCAGCTCTAGGATTTGAATTCCCTCCAAAATTTCCGGCTGATACGGCTATTTTAGCATTGGGAAGTATCGTTCTTATTGAATCAATATATGCACTACAAGTTAAAGCATAATCTACTGCGTTTGGAAATTGACTAATGCTATGGGCATTTCCAGCTTTTCCCATTTCATCTCCAAGCCTTATTCTTTCTAGATGTACTCCATTAGCTTTGGCTGAACGTAAACTTTCTAATTGCGTAGCCATACTGCTACTAATCATATTTAAGCAGTAAAGGCCTTCTGCTCCGATTTGATTTAAAGCACTTTGGAAATTCTCAGGACTTATATCAATGACAGTGGCGTTTAATTGACCCCAGTTTAATGTAATGGTATCTACAGAGCAAGTGTCTAAAAAAGACTGAGGATAAAACCACCCGTTTTCCCAATCCCAAAGATCAGGACTAGGTGGGAATGCTAGTACATCTGGGTACATTGTTGCTACTGAATCATTGAAAACACTATTCACCCAAGACGGCCCCCTCCATGTTTGTCCACCAAAATTTGCAGTAGGTATAGATCTCTGAAAAGTATCTAATTGTAAAGAGATTTGAACTTGAGCATTCACTGTCAAATTCAGACAAAGCACCAAGAAGCCAATCAATTGTAAAATACGAGTTCTCATGTGGAATAAGAAATACGTTCGTTTTTATCTAAATATAAGAAATATTGAAGTAGCTCTCCACTATTTATCTCCATGTATCTTTTTTGAATTTTCAATGAATGTTTTTATTGGTAGGTTGTCTAGCATGAAATTTTTGTGGGTTTTGAGATTCTAACAATTAAGTCATTCATCCTTGTAGGAAAAGTAACTATATTTGAACAACATTCAGTAATTGTTGAATAATGGCCACGCCTGTATCTCAAAAAAATACCGATTTTTTCCGTAATGTTTACGATGTTGTCCGGCTGATTCCCAAAGGAAGAGTAACTTCCTATGGGGCTATTGCGAACTACTTAGGGTCTCCTCGTTCAAGCAGAATGGTTGGATGGGCAATGAATTCAGCACATAAACTACAAGACGTGCCTGCGCATCGTGTAGTTAATCGTAATGGCCTATTAACTGGTAAAATGCACTTTGAAACTCCAGACCGTATGCAACAAAAACTTGAAGAAGAAGGTTTTGTTATAAAACAAGATCAAATTCAAGATTTCAAGGAAAAATATTGGAACCCAAGCATAGAGCTAGAACTCTAAATCAAGCATTAAATGTCGAATGTTCTGCCACAGATAAACTCCTCATTTCATTCAAAATCCTAACTTAGCACTATGATTTTGGTTACTGGAGGAACAGGGTTATTAGGCGCACACCTACTCGTTGAGTTAGCGCAATCTGATACGCAATCAATTCGGGCAATTTACCGTTCTGAATGTAAAAAAGAAACTGTCAGGTCTTTATTCAACTACTATATTCCAGATAATCCTGACCATTCATTCAATAAAATTGAGTGGGTTAAAGCTGATATTTTAAACCTTCCTGAATTGCAAAATGCCATGCAAGGTGTCAGTCAAATTTACCATTGTGCAGCCTTAGTTTCCTTTTACAAACCAGATTTTCAGACCTTGCTAAAGATTAACCGCGAAGGAACAGCAAATGTTGTAAACATAGCCCTAAACATGGAGGCTTGTAAATTGTGTTACGTTAGCTCAACTGCTGCCATTGGTGGAGCCGACGGAGAGCATATTAGCGAAACTTCGAAATGGAAAAACACCCCAACTACAAGCGGTTATAGCATTTCCAAATATTCTGCCGAAAAAGAAGTTTGGCGCGGAATTGAAGAAGGGTTAAATGCCGTTATCGTAAACCCATGTGTAATTCTTGGCGCAGGAAACTGGAATGACAGTTCACTCACAATATTTAAGACACTTGAAAAAGGTGTTCGTTTTTACCCTCCAGGTTCCAATGCAATTGTTGATGCCAGAGACGTTTCCGAAATTATGGTAAAACTCATGAATTCTGATAGTTCAGCAGAACGTTATTTATGCATTGGCAGTAATCAATCCTTTAAAGATTTAATGGCCGGAATAGCCAAACAAATGGGAGTTTCTATCCCTAAACGCCCTGTAAAACGATACCTGGTTGAAGTTGCGCGCATACTCCTTGGAGTTCTTGCTTTTTTCACATCAAAACAACCCGCTATAACAACTGAAACGGCTAACAGCCTATTCGGAAACAAGAGTTATGATGCCTCAAAAGTTGAAAAAACCTTAAATTTCAAGTTTCGTGCTTTGCCTGAAGTGGTAGAAAATGGAATTCGAGGCAGGCAAGTTTAGTCGTAAAATTCGTATTCCTTAAATCGAAGAATCATCATAAAACCCGTACTGACTTGGCGGGTAATTACCGTTGCCAACAACTTACTTTTACTGTTGTAGATAATTTGAATATCTGTAATAAATACACCCTTTTTATAAACGTGTTTCTCAATCAGGTTGCCTAAGTCATCATACCGAAACAGGAGCTCTTCTAAATATTCATCCTGCTGATTACTGCTTTTTCGAATTGCGGAAAGCTGACCATGTTCATTGTATTCATAGGCATAACGATAAATTATAGATGCCATTTTAAATTTTTCAACACGCTCAACCAAATAGCTGAATTCATTGTAGTTTACAAACACATCCAAGTAAGGTAGATCATAATTATTATACCGCGTACACTTTGTCTGCAACTCAGAATCAACATATTTTATCGATTCTTTATTAAAGTTTAAAGTGCGTATTATTTGATTGTTTGAATCAATTTCACGCATGTAGTTTTCCTCAATAACCCTTCCCTTATCATCATAAGTGTACGCAACCGTGTTATAGCCATCTTGATCCGTTTTTCGATGAAGAATTAACTCACCCGTGTCGTTGTATGAATACGTATTCCACGTTGTATCTTTTAGGCCATCATCCGACCGCGTTTCAAACGTTGAACTTAAATGTCCCTGCTGATCGAATTGATATACATACTTGAACTTAGTCGGCTTCATTAACTGTCCTTTTTTCTGATAGACAAAAGATCCCTTTAAGCTTTTCAACTTATTCTCCTTAATGAAATCTTCATTAAAAAATGGACGATCGGTAAATGCTTCACCTGTTCTGTTGTCTAATACTTGAGCAACTGAAAACCAATGAATGAAAAGAAAAATGACTACAATTCGCATGCAACAAAGGAAATGAAAATGATACCGCTTCTCAAATTTAAACAGAGAATCTTATCAAGAATACTTATTGAATAACCTTGATTGCATTGGCCACATCTTCTGTTGGCATAAAACACGTTCCCGAAGTACACAGGTGTATCAAGGCTTTTTTTGTCAGGGGCTTGTCTTTAAAAACGTTCAGTTCAGAAGCTCCTGAAGTAGAGGCAAACAATACTTTCGGTAGCCTTTGTGTCATTAACGCTTGGTGTTTCTCTTTTGCACTAGGCCCAACTACAACAAATTCATAAAATCCGTACACCATATGATTCAACAAAATAGCCCAGTTTGAATAACCAGAACCATACATCTCCATTCCGTCATAAACATTTGCTAGCATTTGCTTGGCCTGAGTTTCATAAGCTGTATTGTGATAATACCTTGAGAGGTAAAATAGGTTTCTAGCCATAACCGAATTACTGGAAGGGATAACATTGTCATTCACTTCCATTTTACGTGCAATCAAAGTTGTTGCCTCATCTGTAAAAAAGAACATTCCTGAATTTTCATCTGCAAATTGTTCAATGGTATACCTTGTAAGGTTATTTGCCTTGTGCAGCCACTCCTCATCTAAGGTAACTTCATAGAGTGCTATAAAGGCAGAAATTACATGTGCATAGTCCTCTAAAAAACCTTCAATATTTGAAACCCCATTCTTATAGTTTCTCCAAAGTCCACCGTCTTCCCTAAATTGATTCTCCACCAACCATTTGGCATTCTTCAACGCTAAATATAAAAAGGAATCTTCCTTAAAAATGGCGTATGCATCACACAGCCCTTTTAAGGCCATGGCATTCCAAGACGTTAAACACTTATCATCTAAACCTGGTCGAATGCGCTCTGTGCGTTTTGTTAAAAGCAACTCATTTATTCGCTTTACATTTAACTCAAATGTTTCCAACGACCAATTCATCTTACGCATAAAATCTGCATCAGACTCACTGCGCAAAAGAATGTAATTTCCAGCTTCCCAATAACCACGTTGACCTACTTGATATAGATCACTAACCCATGAAAAGTCTTCTTCCAGAATAATTTCCAATTCCGATTCTGTCCAAACATAAAACTTTCCCTCTACACCTTCGCTGTCTGCATCCAACGCGGAATAAAATGCTCCACTTTCATGTAACATTTCACGCTCCATCCATTCTACTGTTTGGTATATGGTTCGTTTGTAAAGTGGTTTTTCAAACGATTTATATCCTTCTGAATAAAGGCTCAATAGTTGCCCATTGTCGTACAACATTTTTTCAAAGTGAGGAACTTTCCACATCAGGTCTACTGAATAACGCGAAAAACCACCTCCAACTTGATCGTAAATACCACCCAATGCCATTTTATCGAGTGTCAATTCAACATGTGGCAGTACTTTTTTATTTTCCGAATTAAGGGCGTAGTCAAGCAAAAAGGAATAATTGGAAGGCAACATAAATTTTGGCGCGCGACTAGAGCCTCCTTGCGTTGAGTCAAAAGTATTCGACCAACGTTGTACCAACTCATCTAAATGTGATTCTGAAAACTGAACATCATTTACTTTTGTGCTGATTAGCTCCTTTGCGATTATCCCCTCGTGTAAGTTTTCTGCATAGGCAACCACTTTATCATAATCGTTGATGAATGTATGATACAACGATTTTAAAATGTGCATCCATTGTTCTTTTGGAAAATACGTTCCGCCATAAATAGGCCTACCATCGGGTAAAGTGAAGCAATTTAACGGCCATCCGCCTTTTTGCGTCATAATTTGGACAGCAGTCATGTAAACTTGGTCAACATCTGGACGTTCCTCACGGTCTACCTTAACATTAATGAAAAGTTTATTCATTAATGCTGCTACTTCTTCATCTTCAAAACATTCACGCTCCATAACATGACACCAATGGCATGCAGAATAACCAACACTAACTAAAACTAGCTTGTTTTCACGCTTTGCAATTTCAAAGACATCATCAGACCACGCAATCCAATTTACAGGATTATGAGCATGTTGGAGTAAATAAGGAGATGTCTCCTTAATGAGGTCATTGGTGTATTGTTCCATGATGTAAAAATATCAATTCAATGCCGCATACTACACGTTTAGATCAAAAGTTCATAAAATTGAAGTTATCACCCTTTCAGTATGGAAAAAAAACACGCGGATTAATCGTATAACACGTCGCTCTGATTATTTTTACATGAAGAAGAAAAATTTGAAAGAACTAAACACATATAAAGTCACATTATTCGTCCTGGGCGTGCTTACCATTTTAGGTGCTGCTGTATATTTTACACCCGAAGAAGGGCTGGATTTAGGCTTCACGAAAGTGAAATTCTTATCACAAGACGATTTTTACAACCCCAAGAAGCAAGAGAAGGCTGATATTTCTGAATTAATTGCAGCTATTGACACAACAATACTACGTGTTGAAGAGGTCAAAGATATTGTGCACACCAACGAGTCCGATGGGTCTTTAGGTGCGCCAAAAGGTGGTGCATTAACCGAAGATGCTTCAACCGAACTACAATTAAACGACCGTGGAATTGCGTCTATGCAACAGTTTTTTCAAACACTTCGTAATGTCTCTACCAACAAAGAACAAATTTCAATTTTACACTACGGAGATTCTCAAATTGAAGGAGATAGAATGACCAGTTTTATTCGTCAACGAATTCAAAATCAATTTGGAGGAAATGGACCTGGATTAATTCCAGCAAAGGATACCTATAACTCATTTACTTTTCGCCAAAGCTGCTCTGATAACATTACACGATACACGGCCTTTGGCGGAAAAAAATTGACCGAGAGGCATTATGGTGCAATGGCATCAGTTGCTCGATTCACTCCAGAATATGTATTGGACAGTTTGTTTACCATTGATTCATTGGCTCCAACAACAGCCTGGATTGAATTCGAACCCTCAGCGGTTGCATACCCTAGAGCTAAATCCTATAACAATGTTACTCTGCATTACAACCAATGTGTTGCCCCAACCAAAGTTGTAATTTCTCAGAATGGTACCACCATTCATGAAGAAGAATTAAAACCAGACAGTGCCTATCACGACCTAAAATTGTCCTTCCCTGACACTCCTGGAAAACTTCGTTATACATTCACAGGGAAAATAAGTCCTAATATTTGTGCTTTTTCGTTAGATGGTGACTACGGAGTTCAAGTGTCAAACATTGCAATGCGTGGTTCAAGCGGAACCGTTTTTAGTCGTTTAAAATCCAACACGCTTCAACCCATGTACACTGCCTTAAATACAAAAATGGCGATCATGCAGTTTGGAGGAAACTCAATCCCTTTCTTTAAGGACAGTACGGGTGTCAGAAATTTTGCGCGTTACTTTAAGAGTCAAATCAATACACTTAAACGTTTAAATCCTGACATTTTCATTGTTGTAGTTGGGCCAAGTGATATGTCTTCTCTTGAAAATGGAATTTACAGCACCTACACGTTTTTACCCTACTGTGTAGAACAAATGAAGGAGGCCACAATCGCATCTGGGTCTGCTTATTGGAACATGTATGCCGCAATGGGAGGAAACAATTCCATGCCGTCTTGGGTCGAAAAAGGATTGGCAGGTAATGACTATATCCACTTTAGTAGTAAGGGCGCAAAAATTGCTTCTCAACTATTCTATGACGCATTCATTGCAGAATACGCAAAATGGAATAAAACGAACTAATTGAAAGTACACCTTCTCATATCATATATCCTTTTTGCATCGCTTACGCTCGGGCAAGATTCTCAGGACTCCTTGAGTAATTATTCCTTTCCCGATTTTCGTGATATCGACTCCTCAATGAAGGAGGTGTATCCCTTTGTCGATTACACAAAAAACAACTACCAATTCTATTCTAAGGAGAGTAAGAACTTTTCCGTTTTTTACGACAAAATGAATTCCATTATTGCACATAAAAAGGGGAAATTAAACATGTATCACATAGGAGGCTCTCACCTTCAGGCAGACATTTATACACACGACATTCGTACTTATCTACAAACACGGTGGGAAGGTGTTACTGGAGAGCGAGGGTGGGTATTTCCTTTTGATTTAGCGAAGACTAACAACCCTGGAAATTATGAGTTCTCGTCACCAAATACTTGGACCCCGTACCGAAGTGTTGTTCAAAAACCCCATAAGGTTGATATTGATTACGGTATTTTAGGGTGTGCGGTTACATGTGCAGACTCAGTCATCACCATCAATTTTAAACACGATCGCACAACGGTTAAACCACCAATGAATCACTTGAGAATTTATCACAATGTGGGAGAGTTTCCTTATTGGATTCATTTTGGAACTGACGAACTTTTAGCATCGTGTACAACAAACAACCCAGAAGAAGGGTATACCGATGTTTATTTTACTGACCCCGTAGAGGAATTAAACATTCAGTTTTGCAGAATTTATGATCAAGCCCCAGAGCTAGAAATTCATGGGTTTTTAATGATGAATGACGAGCCAGGGTTTTCGTACACAGCCATTGGAATTAACGGTGCAGGACTATATACCTATTTGGAAAACATTCGGTTTGAAGAACAATTAAAAGCATACCCCCCAGACTTTTTTGCTTACTCGGTTGGAACCAATGATGGAAATGTTCCTTATGCAGATTTTAACCCTCAAGTATACAAGGATAACCTTGAAAAAATGATGCAGATGGCACTTCGTGCAAACCCAGACTGTGCGCTATTACTAACGGTTCCTAACGATTCTTATTACCGTAGAAGGTACCTGAATAAAAACATTGCGCGTGAACGTGATATGATTCGAGAACTTGCTGCTAAATATGACATGGCCGTTTGGGATTTATATGGCTTAATGGGCGGACTTGGGTCTAGCAAAACTTGGAAGTTAAATGGATTAATGCGCAGCGATTTAATTCACTTCACCTATTTGGGGTATCATTTTAAAGGAGAGCTATACATTGATGGTCTGTTAAAGTTTATGGATCAAATGCAAGGGCAAAAATTGATTAATCACGCAGAAGAAGAACTTTAATTATGGAACGATTCTTTTCAATATTTTCTACAGAAATTGGTGACGGAAGTTCACTCGTTTTTACGAAACTAGACTTTTGGTTGTTCTTCCTAATGGTCATGGTTGTCTTTTCTTTTTTAAACAAAAAGAAACTTGTTAGAAGCATCTTTTTAACCGCAATTAGCTTATTCTTTTTCTACAAGACTTCTGGTCTTTACATGTTATTATTGATTATTAGTGTCGCCTTTAACTACTTTTTAGGAATACGGGTATTCAATGCTACAACGGACACCCGTCGAAAGTGGATTATTGCTATTTCCGCAATATTCAACCTACTTATTCTAGGGTATTTTAAATATGCCTACTTTTTTACCGCGTCCTTTAACGAAATGTTTCACACAAACTATGAGCTCGTTAACCAATTTGCTCAATTTGGAAATAGCTTTTTTGACGACACACCATTCGTAGAAAAAATTCTTTTACCCGTTGGTGTTTCCTTTTTCACCTTTCAAAATATCAGTTATGTCGTTGATATTTATCGCAAAGAAATAAAACCCGTAAAGAACTTCTTTCACTACTCATTCTTTGTCACTTTCTTTCCACAGTTGGTGATGGGGCCTATTGTACGAGCGCGCGATTTTATTCCGCAAATTGATGCGCCTTTTTCGTTAACCAAAAATGACTTCAGCTGGTCAATTATACAAATTGTAAAGGGCCTGGTAAAGAAGATTGTGATTGCTGATTTCTTAATTGTTTACTTTATAGACAAGTTACTTTTTACAGAAACATTTACATTTCAAGAACCTGGATTTGTCTATGTTATAGTAATGTGGGCCTACTCCATCCATATCTATGCAGACTTTTCTGGATATACCGATATTGCTATTGGATTATCGCGCTTAATGGGCTTCAAGTTAAAGCCAAATTTCAACTCGCCATACAAAGCCATTAATGTCGCCGATTTTTGGAGGAGGTGGCACATATCGCTCGGCTCTTGGTTAAAAGACTACTTATATATCCCTTTAGGAGGAAATAGAACGGGAGGGATAGGCTCCTACATCGCCATTGTATTGATCTTTACCTTCCTTATTTTCATTACACAGTGGTGGGAACTCCTTTGGATTTATGGTGGATTAACCATCGTTTACCTATTGGGTGTAGCGTTGATCAACGATTTCAAACGCTATGTCCACCGCGATTTAAATCTCGTCATTACAATGGTTGCAGGTGGACTGTGGCACGGACCAAGTGAAAATTTTGTGATTTGGGGAGCCATGAATGGTTGCGCACTTTTAGTGTACAAGTACTGGAAGCGAATCAGCTTCTACGAAAACTCCAAATGGCTTATTGTACACTTCTGGAAAATATTTCTCACATTTAACTTCATCACTTTTACTCGAATTTGGTTCAAACTCGACGAGGCCAGAATGGGGCCATTCAAAGAGACAGGATTAACCGATTCTGAAGCAGATAAACTGCCGATGGATTTACTGAACCGCATTGTATTTCAGTTTGACTTTTCCATGGCTTATTTTGTAGATTTCATGGCCATGTATCAAGTTCCATTGATTATAATGCTAGCCGGGTTTGTTGTTCATTGGTTGCCAAATCGAATTAAAGCAATGTATGAAAGGGCCTTCTCAGCTATGCCAATGTGGTTACAAATGATTAGTGTTGCTCTAATTGTTATGCTGATGTATCAAGCCATTGGCGCCGAGCAACCTCCATTTGTTTATTTACAGTTTTAAGAGTGTTCCCGATAGGGAGGTTAAAATACCTTTGTGATTCTTGTTATACCTAAGACGTATACTCAGATAACGAAAAATAAAAACCAAGTCCTAAAAATCGTTATATTTAGGGGTAGACATATAGTCTGGATAAAGTGCACTAGTGCACTTTATTGACTTGTTAT
>Ga0115008_10000546_pt1 | contig 28506 bp, 24 predicted proteins | sample FraStrMetagenome_FD_87164 | JGI IMG/M metagenome (GOLD analysis project Ga0115008, IMG submission 87164) | Marine eukaryotic phytoplankton communities from Arctic Ocean - Fram Strait ARC3M Metagenome | ecosystem: Environmental > Aquatic > Marine > Oceanic | place: Fram Strait | collected... | reverse complement strand
TTGAACGTAAAGCCTCACTTGGTTCTGCCTTATCTACTATGATAGCACTTAAGGAAAATAGACCTAAACCTACCGACGCCTCGAGTTCACACTTCTTATAGGCATCCACTAGATTGCTGCTTGCATTTTGAAGTGCGTCTTCAACTCCGTATGGAAGTAAGTTTTGGAGTCCATCGATGAATTGGACTGAGACAGCCTCTGAGCCGTGATTGATTAAAGCTGATTTACGTACAAAACCAAATTTATCGCTAGAATTCCACTCGTAACTAAAGGTCAAACCTAAATCGTGATTCACTTCCTCAAATTTCACCTTATTCCCGTAAGAGTTTTTATAAAGGTTACGACTAAGGTCGTAGACACCTTCATATCTTGTGGAGAAGGGTTCCCAAAGACTCGTTTTTCCTGAGCGAGAAACTAAACACAATGTCTTTGATCCCGTAGTCTCTGAAGACTCTGTGATTTTATCGTCAGTGTAATACGGAAACAATGCAAAGTTGCTGTTCTTACGACCCGCAGTTAGGCCGCCTGTACTGGATATAAACATCCAGTGGTTTGAATTACTTACGATACTCATGAAGAAGGGGCGCATCGCATCGTAGTTCGTGATTTTATAGAAAGTCTCACCATCAACCTTGACCTCCGTTCCGCTAACTTCATCGAAGGAGGTGGCCAATTTTTGTGCGCCTAAGTAAATTTCTTTGTGTGTCTTCATTCTAAAGTTCCCGTTTCGCAGGACTTTTAAGTTTAATAGGTCGGAAATACATTTAATCAAAGTTTCAGGCAGTTAGCCCCTCGTAAACGAAAGGATTGTTAAATAACAGCGGCGTGAACACGACATACGTCGCACTCAAAACTGACTAAAATAGTTGTAAAATCAAGGCTTCCAGAGCTCTTAGGTTTACCGTTGACAATGATAATAACTACATTTAAGACCAACGCCGGACAATTACAGGACAAAACGCTGTTTCGTAGACTAAAGGGGTTTTATTCACCTTTTAATCTACAAGACAATCTTGAAGAAATTAACTTTACGGTTTCGCCTTAACATATTCACCATGCGCACAAGTATTCAACTTACTCTTTTCATTTCATTCCTAATTACCCCGATCGCCTCTGGGCAATGTGGTCAGAATTACGACCGCGAGGTGCGTCGGATTGTCAAAAAAGCTGAAAAACTGCCTCAAGAGAAAACTAGAATCGTTTTTGCCGGAAGCTCCACCTTCCGACTTTGGGACAACATGGACGAAAGCTTCCCTGACTATGAGGTCGTCAATGCCGGTATCGGAGGTTCGTGTTTCGACGATCTCCTCCGTTACAAAGAACAACTGATCTCAGCCACCAACCCAGATATCCTAGTGATTTATGAAGGGGATAACGATATCGTGAATAAAGAGGGTGGCAAGTTGAGATCAGTGAGTACTATTCTGAATGACGCGACTAAGTTGCAAGAATGGATTCAACTAACTCATCCTGAACTTCCTGTTTATATTCTTTCACCTAAACCCTCTCCAGCTCGCTGGGAACACCTCGCTAGGTACAAGCGATTAAACGAGTTCTTATGTGCAGAAAGCGAGATTGTCTTTGATTACCACTTCTTGAATTGCTGGCCATATCTTACCGACGGTAATGGCCAAGTAGACTCTACCTGCTTTATATCCGATATGCTCCATCTAAATGAGAAAGGAAATGCAAGATTAGGCGCTTTCATAGGAAAAGTAATTAGCCTTGCACCGCATGAAGAAAATATATTAAACTCGTTTATAGACAACTGGCACCTAGCCGCTGCTACGGCAGATTCGGCCGCGTATTTCGGAGCCTTCTATAATGATGAAAGCATCTTCCAAGGCACCGACGGCGGTGAGTATTGGACCGCCGGAGAATTCCTAGCTTGGGCCGCTCCTTACTTCCGAAGAGAAAGCGCTTGGACCTTCGAGGCCTTCGAACGCCATTGGTACAGAAAAGGAAATACACTATGGTTCAATGAACGGTTAGATTCACCGCACATGGGCAAATGCCGTGGCGTTGGTGTTGTGCGTGCAATGAGTGATGGTTTGAAAAGCGACCACTACAGCTTGAGCTTTGAAGTGCCTAATGAAATTGTAGGCGACTTGGTTCCTTTAGCTACTCCGGAACGAATAGAGGTGTTGAAGTACCAACAGGAATTGGACGATTTTTATACCGATTCCACTACGAGTCCTCTCAAACCTGAAGAGCGGGCGGCCTTCCACGGACATGAATTCTTTAGCTATAATCCAGAGATGGTTGTTGAGACGCAGATTAGGGTGCTCGAAAATGAACCGTGGTTCAATATGGCGACCAGTTCAGGGGTGAGCAGAGAATACCGCCGATATGCCAAGGCAACCTTTGAATTGCGCGGACAAACTTTAGAATTGTTCCTCTACCAAAGCAAAAGGTTGATGGCCATAGAAGAGTACCAGGACCACCTCTTCCTTCCATTTATGGATAAAACTACAGGGGTGAGCACATACGGCACGGGCCGATTCATGGACATTACCAAGCCCGAGGGAACCACGATGGTCTTGGATTTTAACTATGCCTATAATCCCTATTGCGCCTATACTGGTGGGTATTCATGCCCCATCACCCCTAAAGAAAACTATATTGACCTTGAAGTGAACGCAGGGATTAAAGCACCTGCATCACATTAACAAACACCTCATAATCAATTGGTTATTTTCTTATATTTAGTAAGAACAAAACCAACACATTATGAAAACAACCACATTTTTGGTGGCTGCAGGGTTACTCGCTATTTCCTGTGCAGCGCCACAAGAGGACCTCGTGTCCGCACCAGAACCTCCCATTCTTGAAGACGGCGCTTATTTATTAGATAAAGCCGTATGGACGTATTCAGACTCAAGCACTACCATTGAGCCTCAGCAAATTAAAATATATTCCGGAGGAAGGTATATGTTCGCGTCTTGGAACGCTGCGGATAATACCCCGTCATTTTCAGCTGGTATTGCTCAAACTAAAAATGGCAAACTCTATGAAACCCCGGTTTATGATGTAAATGGGGCTGTAGATTCAGGTACCGTGTTTGAATTAAGCATAGTCAAAACAACCTTAGGATTCGAGCAAGAAATCAAGGGTATACCATTAGATGACAGCTCAAGCGTAGACCTTTATGAAAGCTGGAATGCGCTTGAGGGTGCCACCACATCTTATGATGGATTATGGAAGCTCAGTTCGAGAAACGAAGTTGAAGGCGTGAGTGAATTCAATGAAATTAAAATGATAGGTGGTGGGCATTTCGTATGGTTCCATACATGGTCTGATGATTCTGTAGAACATGCAGACTTCGGCTATGGTGCGTTTATTGACAACGGAGACGGAAACGTAATGGAAGTTGCTCAGGCAGGCTCTATAGAAGGATATGAAGGAGAATGGTCTGTGAATTATGCAAAAGTTGGAGCAGACATGATTCAACAGACTTACGTTAACGCAGCAACCGGGGAGGAATTGGTCCAAAACTACAAACGGTTATAAATAGAAAGCCGGCCTTCGGGCCGGTTTCTTTATAGTACAAATGTTCGCAAAAAAAACTTTTTTACATTGAGCAGGACAACGAGCTTTACGGAGTTATAAAATCGCGACATGAGAACATTAATTCTACTCCTTTTTACTTTTTCGCTCCACTCACTAAATGCGCAAGTCTACGACACTTTGGTGTGGGCGGATGAATTTAACGGGACTGGTAGCATAGATACTTCAAAGTGGTGGCATCAAACCACACTTCCTAACGCCGGTCAAAGCTGGTGGAATGGGGAAATTCAACATTATACGGATCGCGACACAAACAGCTACCAGCAAAACGGGGCGTTATATCTAACTGCGCTAAAAGAATCATACACCGATCAAAATGTGACCAAAGAGTATACTTCGGCGCGCTTAAATTCGAAATTCGCCTTTACATATGGACGTGTGGAGGTTCGTGCTCAATTGCCCACAGGTGTGGGAACTTGGCCAGCGATTTGGACACTGGGTCAAAATATTTATGAAGTTGGTGCCTATTGGGACGTTCAAGGCTATGCAACCACAGGATGGCCGGCCTGCGGTGAAATAGATATCATGGAACATTGGGGCTCTAATCAAAACTATGTCTCTAGCGCTATGCATACCCCTTCAAGTTTTGGTAATACCTCCAATAAAGGTACCCAATATGTCAACGGGGTGTCCACGGGCTTCCATGTTTATGCGTTAGAATGGAGTGCGGATAAAATGGTTTTTAGTGTTGACAGCATAGTACACTATACCTACGAACCCAGCACGCAAACTGCAAGCAGCTGGCCTTTCGATGCACCACAATACCTATTGTTGAACATCGCTATTCAAAGCAGTATAGATGCGAATTTTGTATCCAGTCCGATGATTGTCGATTATGTTAGAGTCTATCAGAGTGCCGCTATAGGTATCGAAGAATCATCGCGTGGAAAGTCAAAATTCTATCCTAACCCTACGGAAGGAACCGCCAAGATTCATCACGATTTAGGGGAAGCGACTTTAAGCATCTTTACCAATACCGGATTAAAAGTGATAGAAATCGAAGACTACGAAAGCGGAGCAGAAATCAATATTAGCCAACTTTCATCAGGGATATACAACTATGTACTAAAAGGCAGTACTTACAATTCTCAAGCGACATTTGTAAAACGATAGGTCCTGCCTTTGCTAATAATAGATTTGAAAGTCCGACACCTTATTTGAATACGCTGCCATTCGAACAGATTAATGCGAAGAGTCAGCGGCACTTTCCATTACTTTCGCAAGGATATGGAAGATAAAAAGAGTAAGAATAAATGGGTATTAGGGGCCACAGGATATGTGGGCCAATTGGTCACGCACAGGCTGTTTACAGAACGGGCGAATGCGAATTGGACCGGCCAACTCATAACCTTAGCTCAAAAAACTATTGTGCCGTGGATCATGGAGCGAACTAACTTTCACCTGTTTCCTTTGCGTGCAATTCCGCCAAAACTTTTTGAAAAATATCCTCCAGATGCCATTTATCATTGTGCGCGTATGGCTGGAAACAGTGACCGATCTCGACGAATTGCTGCTCGTAAAGGACATGCTGCGAATCAACATCTGATAGCGTTAATCAAAGAAAGACAACCCACTGTTCCAGTGGTGTATTGCAGCGGCACACTTATGTACGGAAATACGGAAGATCGCATAGATGAGGATGCCAAAATTCTCCCTATTGCTTATGCTAAAGCCTATGAATATGCTGAGCGTCCGTGGACACAGTCGGCAGAAAGCGGAGAAATGGACGTTCGAATCGCTCGTCCAGGATGGATTTTAGGACCGGATTCGTGGTTTGAGCACTTCTTTTACAAGCCTGCTCTACGCTACGGAAAAGTTCCCATCTACGGCGATGGCAAACAATACATGTCCATCATTTCTGTGGAAGATTGCGCCGGCCAACTTACCCATCTTATGGAGCGCGGCGTGCCCAACCAAAGCGCGAATCTTTTCGGATTTGAGCCTATTAAACAAGTAGATTTCGCAGTACTGGTCGCAAAATGCATGGAAACCACAACAATGAACATACCCGCAAGCGAAATAGAAAGCCGATTTGGTAAAACAGTATTTGAAGCGCTCACTTCTTCGACCCCAGTATCAACAAAGCACAAGGATTGGCGAGCGGCTTACAAGCCACTGCACACAGATCTCAAAGCTTTAGTTGAATCGACCGTCAGGCGACTCCAAGCAAAATCCTAATTCTTTTTCTCGAAGGTGTAGAGCATATATTCTCCCAATTTGCCCATTGGCGTGCGGGCAATACGTTCGTCCAACTGCCAAAGCAGGTGAAGAACACTTTTCGGGATGAACTTATGGAATTTATGGTAATACCAAGCAGGATAAAAAATACTATATCCACGCGCATACGTGCACTCTAATTGGGCCAATTTCTTTATCTGCCCTGGCCGATAACAGCGGCTGGCCAAGAAATTTGTAGGCGAATAGCCTCCCCATACCTTCTTCCATCGCGCAAAGGCAAATTTTGGTTTTAACTTCAGCAGTTCTATGAGCGTTCCCGCGATGTAATATTTGTTCACGAACGTAAGGACCATGCGGCCGCCGGATGATAAGACCACACGCATATCTGTGAACGCACCTTCGAGATCATTCACCGTGTTTAAGGCACCGAAAAAAACATAAATCATATCGAATTGGACCCCTGGAAAAAGCACTTTAATATCCTCCACACTGCCTTTTGCCACCCATGCATTCTTAAGTCCCATTCGGTCGATCTTTTCCTGCGTCAAACGTACCATTTCCGCAGAAATATCAATGCCGTAAAACTTCCGATCTGGAAACTGTTCTGCAAAATGTACGAGATCAAATCCTGGGCCGAAGCCTACCTCTAAAACGGTGGTTTGTTCGTAAGATTTCGTATGCTGTCGAAAGCTTTGACGGATACGCTGAAGCGCCGGGTTTTCATGGTAGCGTTGTTCAAAATCTACTGCATCTTTATCGTAGTAGGTGCCTACTTTATCGTAATAACTCATCGTCTTTGCTGCTTAGTTGGAAGTCAAAATAGGCCGCGGTTGCCCAAAACAAAAAGGCAAATACGGGTTGGTTCAGGAAATTATTAAACTGCATGTGAAAGAAGTAGGTGCTCAGCCCCAGAAACAGCGGGAGTAATGGGCTTCGTTTGGCAATACTAAAAAAACCAAAGTACCACCAACGCATCCACATGAGTAAAAAAACCAATGGCGTCAATATACCGTTTTCACTAAGCTGTAATAGCAGTTCCGAATGAGCTGTTCCACCAGAGCCTGGAGGCGGAGCATTGGGGTTTGTTACCGTTAGGCGGTTCTTTAAACGCTTTTCCTGAAATGGAATGTAGGTGAACTGGTAGGTACCTGGACCAAAGCCGCAATACGGACGCTCTTCGAACATCCGAAGTGCTGAAACCCATCGGTTGAGTCGTTCGATATTACTGGCATCGGTTTGCACATTGGTGACGGACATGCTTTTTTCAACCAGCGAGGCTTGTGGGTCGTGGCTTTCGTAGTTGTTGTAGGTAAAGGCTTCTTCCATCTTTGATACCCCACCTAAAAAGAAGAACGCTCCCATGGCTAATACAGGCAAAGCGAAGCGATAGACAGGTGGGAATTGGACCAATACATACAAGACGAACATGAACACCAGCGACCAAAGTGCAGCACGAGATCCGCTAAATAACGTCAGAATGATACTTCCTAGTAAAATCCACTTCCAAAGACTTTTTTGGCGAAGATTCCCTAGGGCAATAGCAGCAATAAAGGCCATCACTGCGCCGTACATCGTGTGGCTGTAGAAGAACGGTTTAAAGATGCCTGAGATAGTTGTTGGGTTGAAACCATACTGAGCAAAATGATAGATTCCCACTAAAGTCACTGGCACCAATGCCGCAATAAAAGTAAAGTACGGCACTGACTTTCCGCGTTCCGCTACCATTACAACCCCGTAATAAAAGGCAATAACGAATACCCCATTAAGTGCGGTGAATTTTAAGCTGGTATTTAATAAATCCGAACAATAGATACCCGGCAGAAAAGAAATCAGCCAGAACAACGGCAGCGGATATTTCATGAACCATCTCACATTCCCTAGAGGCACAACTGAAAAAAGCACAGAAAGGGCAGTTGCGCTTGCGATAAATTCTATCGGCAAATAGACTTCTGCAAACGGCAAACTAAGCTTTATCGAAAGCGGTGCGATGCAGGCTACCGCTAAAAGCATCTGATCTAACGCTTGCTTTTTTGCACCGCCGTAAGCTAAGCCGGTAATGGCTAACGCACTCCATATCAACTCCCAATACGCGTCCCAATACAGCGTACAAGCGAGCAGCAGGAACAGTAAACTGAATACAAAAGGAGTGGTGGACTTTGGTATCACCTTACGATGTGCTAGCAGTCCATACTTTTAATCCGCCTGCGACGAGAACGGCACCCAGAATTCCAATGACCCATGCAGGAAGACCTACCGGTTTCTCAACTGGCATTGCAGGTGAGATACTGTATGATTTCGGCGCCGGGCCATCCGTATAAGATTTCAATTCTTCCAGTTTGCGCTCCACATTAGTCAATTCTACTACTGCGGTTCCATACTGGCGCTCTTTTCTAAAAATGAGCGCGACATAGGCCAGTGAATCGGATTGTGCAGCAAACCTTAAAGAGTCCAATGCTAATCGCAATGTACGTTCTTCAGCTTGGAGGTTGAACTTACGCTCGGCCATGACATCGAAACTCATACCCACATTTTGACGTAACATGGACTGCTTGATCGAATCCGTGACTGCCACGGCATGATTGGCAATAGTTGCAGAAAGGTCAGCTGCCGTAGAACGCACCTCAACGGCTACGGCGCCATTTCTAGTTTTACGAACCGAAAGGCTAAATGGTTCAACATATCGATGCTCTATAGTCTTTAATACGACTGGACTCTGCATTAACTCAATGTGCGCATCAACTTCTGTTGGCGACCCAAAACCAATACCGTTTTGCTCAATTTGCTTTTCCAACAAAGTGAGCGGTACAAAAAAAGTTGCTTCTGCGGCATATTGTACCGGACGAATCATCGCAACTACAAAAAACATCACTCCAGAGAGTAATGCAATGACTAATTCTTTTCTATTCATTTTCAAAATTCTGTAAATGCTTCATTAAACGTTGCTCCACACTTTTCGGAAAATAGGCAGAACTGTGTGTCTCTGCCTCAAAATAGCCTACTTCCGAATCCGTATGGGTGCGCATGTGAACCGTGAACCGCTCTTTACACCACTGCTCAAAGGCCCCGCCCAATGGGCGGTCTAAAAAGCGTTCTACTATTCGCCTGTATCCTGACTCAACAGGACTTGTATCCGGAAGTGCCTCGTTCGGAAAATACTCTTTTACCCAATGATTTGCTGCGAGGAATTGCTCCAGGCCCTGCACATTTTTTAGTGACACCAAGGATACTACTTCCGTGGCGGTATAGCGGTTGCGTTTAGTCAAAGATAATTGGTTTTCATCCATTAAAAGATTGATACAGAAGTACTTCTCCGAATTCAAAAGGAATATTTTTTTAAAAGCAATCAAAAAGAACTTCGCGGTCCAGACACGGTTTGAAGCCGTTAATATGAAAAAATCAAGATCGTCATCCTTTGACTGGACGCCAGATTTTGAGAGTGAACCGCTTAAATAAACGCCTCTTACAAACGGAAAGAACGCTATAAATCTCCCGACTCGTCGCGCCAATTTCAGTCGCTTTTTATTCAACTGCTCGTGCTCGATACGCAACTCCGGCGATTCCGAATCTAATGCAAACCAACCTTGCTTTTCGTAAACTAAACCTTCGCTCGCGAGCAATCGCAATCCTTCCTTAACTCTGTCAAGCGATGCAGGAACAGCGATATAACGTAAGATCTCTTTAGCGGACAACGCATGATTAAAGAAACTGAAATAATGAAGAACCTGTTGAAGGGCCTTTGGAGAAATAGGTTTCAATGGAATAGAAGGCTAACTGTGAGTCTAGTCGGTAAAGATACGACTCAAGTCCTGAATTAAGAGGTCCATCTGCTGCATAGCACCCGATCATAATTGCATACCTCCTTTACTTTTCATACCTTCGAACACCCATGGAAGACTCGCAAAATCTCCTCATTACTATCGATCACACTGATACAGTCGCGGAAGCATTTCCCATTGAAGACTATATCTCAGAAGTTGACCCCGTGGATCTTATTGCCGAAGACGACTATACGTCAAAACCGCAATCTCAGACAAATTCAAAGCACGCCTTTCCTTTTGGCGCCCAAATTTCCACTCCCTGTACATACGGGGTGTTTTAAGTACTTATTAGTACCCTCACCTTAACTCTTATTGACAGAGACTCTGTCGTTCCGCTAAGCCCTTAGGATTGGTTTAGCGTGGTTTTATTTTAATTCCTTAAACAACATTAATTATGCGAAAACGACAAAATCGTTATTCACATTTTATTGCTTTACTCTTTCTATTCATTGGGTTCGCTCAATCTGGATGGGCCCAGCAAAAAATCACTGGAGCCGTAACAGATAATTCTGGAGACCCAGTAATAGGTGCTTCAGTAACTGTTTTAAACGGTCAAGAAGGAACGTTGACTGATGCCATGGGCCAGTACAGCGTTGCATTGTATGATGGCCAGACAAAATTGGTCTTCAGTTATTTCGGATATGAAACGCAGACCGTTGATGTCTCAGGCAAATCTATTTTAAATGTGACTTTGACTCCGTCAGAGATCCAATTAGAAGAAGTAGTCATTACTGCCTTAGGGGTGTCCCGTGAAGAGCGTGCCTTGGGCTATGCCGTTCAAGGGCTGAAAAGTAAAGACATTGCCTCAGTGCCGGCACCGAATGCCGTTGATAACCTCAGCGGAAAGCTAGCTGGAGTTTATGTTACTGGCGGTTCGGCAGGTCCAACTGCCTCTTCAAACGTTACCATTCGTGGTCAAACGTCTTTGAACGGTAACAGTCAAGCCCTCTTTATTGTGAATGGTGTTCCCATTACTAATGGTTTATTTTCTCCAGGCGATGGTCTGAATGGATCTTCAACTATTGACTTTGGTAATGGTGCGCAAATCATTAACTCTTTCGATATTGAGAATATTTCTGTTTTGAAAGGACCAGCCGCCGCCGCATTGTATGGTTCGCGTGCTGCGAATGGGGTTATTTATGTTACGACTAAGACAGGGAAAAACAGCAAAGGCTGGGGCGTAAGTGTAAATTCAAACACTGTGCTTGAAACACCTTTGAAATTACCCAACTTCCAAGATCAGTTTGGTAATGGTGGTGGAGGTAAATACAGCTACAACGATGGTGCCACTTACACAGGTGATTACTACGACGCTTTTGGTGAAAACTGGGGACCACGTACGAATGGCCAATCTGTAAAAGTATTTAACTCTAACGGTGAAGCAGTGCCTTTTGAGGCTGCACCGGATAATATGCGCAACTTCTTTCAAACCGGAGTAAGCACAAACAATAATGTAAGTATTTCTCACGCTGATGAAAACGGAGATTTCAGATTTTCTGGAACTCAGCTCAACAGACGTGGTATCGTTCCTAACACGGATCTGAATCGGAATACGCTTCAAACATCGATGGGTAAAAAGCTCTTCAATAATCGTTTAGAGTTTAGAGCAAATGCGATGTATGTAGGCTCTAGTTCAGATAATGTTCCAAACGCAGGTTACGATGAAAGTTCCTCTGTTATGTATTCTTTTCTTTGGATACCACGTAATACGCCAATCGATGATTTGCGCACTTACTGGAAGCCAGGACAAGACAACGTACAGCAATCTTACGTCGAAGAACTTTGGGGAAACAACCCGTTTCTTATTGTCAATGAAAACACAAACAGCTTCAACGCATCACGTCTTTTAGGAGATATCAATGCGACCTACCACATCAATGATCGTATGAACATACGTCTGCGTTCTGGTCAGGATATGAAAAATGATATTCGCCAATACCGCAGAGCGACATCTACTAAAAAAGTACTGTTTGGTAGTTACCGCGAGGACCGTCTTTCGTTTAGTGAGAATAATACAGAGGCACTTTTATCCTGGGCAAACGCTGCACCAATGGAGCAAAAAGATTTACGCATCGATGCTAAACTAGGTGGAAACCTTATGATGCAGCAGAGCTCATCGCTTGTTGCTAATAACCCACAGCTTCTTCAACCGGGTGTATTCACATTAACGAATAACCGCTCAAACGTGCAAACTGAAAGCCGTTATGCGCGCAAGGCGATACGCTCAATGTTTGGTTTGGCTTCTTTTGCCTACAAAAGCACATACTACTTAGACTTAAGTGCTCGTAATGACTGGTCCTCTACGTTACCTACTGCCAATAACAGTTACTTCTACCCGGCGGCTTCCGCCTCGGTGATTGTTTCTGAAATGGCAGATTTAGGTTCGATCAGTTTCTTGAAACTTCGCGCTGCAGTTGCTGCCGTAGGTTCAGATACAGATCCTTATTTATTGAATAACACTTACAGCCCAGCTGCAATGTTCGGCGGTTATCCAGCCTTTGGTATCAATACTTTCGCAACCAACCCTGACCTGCGTCCAGAACGCACCAATTCTAGCGAATTAGGTATTGATGCGCGCTTCGCTAAAGGGCGTTTTGGTATGGATTTAGCGGTTTATGACATGACTACTGAAGATCAGATCATCTACCTACCTGTGGCCACTTCTACTGGTCGTACAAGCAGACTTGCAAACGGAGGTGCCATTCGTAACAGGGGTATTGAACTTCAATTATTCGGTGATATTGTTAAAAACGATAAGCTTACCTGGAATTCACGAATCAACCTTGGTGCGAATCGCGCTGTTGTGACTGAACTACCTGACGGTGTTAGCGGAGGTTATCCTATCGTAGCGAGTATGTTCCCTAACGACGGAGGAACAGTAGGCTTAGAATATGTTGCTGTAGAAGGTGAACTTCTAGGTCAACTTAAAGGGTTAACCTTCATGCGTGATACAGATGGCAACATCATCCACCAGGACGGTTTACCGATGGTAAGTGAAGAAAAAAGTACCATTGGTTCGTACCAGCCAAAAGCTCGTATTGGATGGATGAACAGTTTCTCAGTAGGTAACTGGCAAGCGAACATTCTATTTGACGGACAGATTGGTGGTTTGATTTATTCACGTTCACATACTTTACACAACACAGCAGGTAATCTTGTAAACGATAACGATCCGCACCTGGATATGAATGCCATCGACGATCGTGTAATCTACGATGTCACCTACGATAGTAATGGTGAACCGGTATACAACCTTGATCAAGCTGGTGGAGTAGTTGGTTCTGGTGTCATGTATGACGCTAGTGGAAATTTAGTAGAGAACACAGTATCTGTACCAATACGTGATTACTATTACAAATACTACGGAAATGTTTGGAGTAGAGATAATATTGAGCCATCAACATTTGATGCCTCTTATCTGAAACTTCGCCAACTTAGTATCGCTTATACCGTACCTGCCGAAAAGCTTGCTAATACAGGGCTAGAAGGCCTTACTGTAAGCTTTGTTGGACGTAATCTTCTTTTATTCACTAAGGTACCGACCATTGATCCAGAGACGTATTCTATAAGAAACGGACTGTTCGTGAATGGGTTTGAGAGTACCTCAATGCCTTCACTAAGAAGCTTCGGATTCTCTATCAATGCAAATCTTTAAGACTCTAACAATGAAAAAATCATTTTTTGTAGGCGCGCTCATCGCAATGGCGGGTCTTAGTTTTCAAAGTTGCGAGAAATTATCATCTATTAATGAGAACCCTAACGAGCCCTCTAATGTAGATGCTGGTGTATTGTTTACGGAAGGCGTACGTTCAAGCGTAAGTACCTCTGTTAATCAAAGCTATCTGTTGGGAAATGTGGCTTCTCAGCTTGCGGCTAAAACACTGCGTGCAGTTATTGGCGAGTATAGCTGGAATGCCTTCCCAAACACGTGGAATCAAAACTATGCGAGTCTCGGTAATATTATTGAGGCAGAGCGCGTAGCAGCAGAAGCCGGGAATGCACAAATGGAAGGTGCAGCTAAGGTGATGAAGAGCTGGGTATTTTCTACACTAACCCTGGCCTATGGGGACATCCCGTATTCAGAAGCCATAACTGGATCAACCAGTGCGAATTGGTTTCCAGCATACGATACGCAGGAACAAATCATTACTGGTACAGACGGACTGTTGGAAGAGCTGGCTGAGGCAGTTCAATTGCTCGATAACGGTGGATCTATTCAAGGTGATATTCTTTTTAACGGCGATGCTGCTAAATGGAAAAAGCTCGCCAACGCGATGCGCCTCCGTCTTCTTATGTACATCTCGGAGAAGCAAAACGTAAGTGCTGAATTTGCTGCAATTGTAGCAAACGAATCATTAATGGAAAGCAACGCTGACAACGGTATACTAACCTATACTGGTAACTTCCCGAACGAATACCCATTGGTTCCTTTGAAGCAAGGTGATTTCGATGCAGTTGCTATCAGTACAAATGCACATGCGGCTTTAGACAGCTTAAATGACCCTAGAATGTACGTTTACGCACGTCCAAACAATGCATCTACAGTCTTTGCGGACCCTTCTATCGCTGCTACTTATGACGGCGCAGATAATGGAAGTACGGCAATTAGTGCTTCATGCGACAAGAATGGATCACGCCTAGGTTATGCGTACTACAATTATCCTGGACACGATCAAGCAGGAACGATGGCAGAAGGCATTATCATGACCTACGCAGAGCAACAATTCTTACTAGCGGAAGCGGCGCATAACGGTTGGATCACAGATGATGCTGGGACGCACCACGCGAGTGGTGTTCAAGCGTCAATGGAATACTATGGTGCAGACTTTGGTATGACCGGCTGGACCGATTTTGCAGATTACATTGCGAATTCTGGTGCAGGTTATGACAACAGCATTAATAGTATTCGTGAGCAGAAATGGTTGGCCATGTTCTTTACTGGACTTGATAACTATTTCGAGGTAAGACGCTGGTATACTCAAGAAAGTGGTAATTGGGCTAATCTTCCATTCATCTCCGCACCGTGTTCAAATACAAACGGTGACGTGTTACCAATGCGCTTTCTCTACCCAGGTAATGAAGCGAGTTTGAATCCGGACAACTACTTCAATGCCATTGATGTATTGGGGGGCAATACTCAAAACACAAAAATGTGGGTAGTTGACTTATAATTAGTCAGTTACTAACGTTAACCTTTTAAACCACGGTGTACTATGTGCACCGTGGTTTACTATTAAAAAATGACTCATGAACGAACCGATAAGAAGCGATAAGAAAACGTTGTTTGGTGCAGCTATCAACCCGCCAGTGTTCTTCGGTTCATTGATCGTGCTGCTCTCATTGATCGGCACCACTATTATCATCGGTGAGCCTGTCGAGGAACTCTTCAGAACTGTACAAGCAAACATCAGTGATGCCGCTGGATGGTTCTTCATCTTACTCGCCAACCTTCTAATGTTTTTCCTGATCTATTTGGCCTTTTCAAAATTTGGGAAGATCAGACTTGGAGGCGTAAATGCGAAACCCGACTTTTCGCGTATCTCGTGGTTCTCAATGTTGTTCTCTGCAGGTCTAGGTATAGGACTGCTATTCTATGGGGTCGCCGAACCCATTTACCACTTTAACGACAACCCATTTGTCGATAATACAGATACTATAGCCGCGGCGAAAAGCGCTATGGGGATCACTTTTTACCACTACGGCATTCAAGCTTGGAGCATCTATGCCACGGTAGGTTTAGCTCTTGCTTTTTTCACGTTTAATCTCAAACTTCCGCTCACGATTCGCAGTATTTTCTATCCGCTACTTGGAGATAAAATTTACGGACGTTGGGGAGACTTAATTGACGTCATTTCTGTAATAGCCACCGTTGTAGGTCTAGCCACTTCACTGGGATTGGGAGCGCAACAGGTAAATGCCGGTATAGAATACCTTTTCGGAATCGAATATTCACGAGAAGCCCAAATGATCATTATTGTCATCATTACCGCCCTTGCCACCCTTTCTTTGCTCGCTGGCTTGGATAAAGGCATCAGAAGGCTAAGCGAAGTAAATATGGGCCTTGCTATGGTCTTACTGGTGTTTGTTCTTGCGATTGGACCTACAGCATTCCTAATGGACAGCTTCGTCCAGAATCTAGGATACTACATCGATAACTTCTTCAAAATAGGTCTATGGACCGAATCTTTTGTTGGGGTTAAAGATGATTCAAACTGGCAAAATGTATGGACCGTTTTCTACTACGCTTGGTGGATCGCATGGTCACCGTTTGTAGGAATATTCATCGCCCGCGTATCTAAAGGCCGAACCATCACTGAATTCATTCTAGGCGTAGTTCTTGTCCCCTCACTGCTGACCTTCTTATGGATGAGCATTTTTGGAGGCAGTGCACTGTATTTTGAACTGCTCGGGGACCACGGCATTACTGCCGCAGTGAATGAAAACGTAGCTACTGCCGTATTTAAATTATTAGAAAGGTACCCCTTAGTAACCATAACTTCAGGTCTAGCCATCCTGCTTACCACTAGCTTCTTTGTTACAAGCTCTGACAGCGGCTCCATGGTAGTTGACACGCTTACTTCTGGTGGGCGTCATGATGCGCCAAAGATTCAGAAAATTTTTTGGGCAGCTATGGAAGGTGCTACTGCTTCAGTGCTCTTACTTTATGGAGGACTTACTGCTCTTCAGAGCGCTACCACTATTACAGGTTTAGCATTCGCAATTATACTCGTCATTATGGTCATCAGTTTTTATATGAGCTTAGAAAAATACCACGACGAGAACTTTAATAGCCACGATAAAAAGAACGCTTAATACAACTATGAAAAAAGCCAAAGGTCCGGATTTACCGGACCTTTGGCTTTTTTATTATTTTAAGCTTTTACCCTCCGGATTTATTCACCGGATTTACTGCCCATTCCATCTTTCACAGAGCTCTCCTTACCGCTAGATTTAGAGTTCTTTCTAGATTCCTGCGCTTTGTTATTATGGACGATATTCCAAATAGTAAAATATATATAGATCGCGAATAAAACGCCACCAACCATGTACATCTGAATACTCATAACCTACTCTTTTTTAGAATTGGTCAATCTACGTTGACGTATGGCAATGGCAAATAATAAGATGGTTCCTGGCCAGTGTGCTGAATATTGCGCCTGTTCAGCATGTCCCGTGAGACCCATTCCAACGGAATAAAGTAATGCAACAAAAGCGATGATAACCGGGTACCAATTGTTTATAAAGTGTGCCATGGTGTAAGTCTTTAACTAATTCATTTTCAATAAGTATAACCCAAAGGCTGCATTGATGTTCATTTTTTTAGGCGATATTAAATAAAAAGGGTCTTGCATCGAACTAAGCCATTAAACGGATTCCACAACACGCTCAATTAAACCTTGACTTTTTAAGGTCATCTACAGTTTAGTACATTACACTTTCATATGAAGAAACTCTTTTATTTTTTCCTTGCCCTCTCTGTATTGCCCTCTTGCTCCAGTGACAATGGAACAAACAGTAATGATCCTGGACATCGCATGCTGCTCATTGGTAATAGCTTTTTTAGACCGTACGCAGAACATCTCAAGACAGTGTCAATGGAAGTTGGATTTACCGAGCATAATGCAACAGTCGTTACTCGAGGAGGCGCTAATGGCTGGGCGATTAGCTTTTGGAACGATTCTACTATTGCATCCCACCAAGAAATCAAAACGGCATTTGACGGTGGTGGCGTAGAATATTTTGGAATGACCTCAGGGTCGTCACCGGATAATAGAACTGAGGGCTTTAGGGAATGGATACAATATGGTTTACAGCAAAATCCAGATATGAAGGTCTTCATTTCAATCCCACCAATAGATTTTCCTTCAAACTGGACGGATACGGCTCAATATTTTGGATTCAGCTCCATCGAATCATTTTATGACTATTTCGTGAATACCATAATTCACAAAACCGTGGTGGACCCATTGCGGAGTGAATTTCCAAACACCTCCATATTTACGATCCCCATAGGATGGGCAGCCATAGAATTAGTCAAAATGAGGGAAGATGGACAGTTGTTAGATAGTATTGATTTTTCTGGACCCAAAGCCTCGTCTCTTTTCACAGATACTAAGGGACATCAAGGGCAAATAATAATTGAAGCTGGGACTTTAATGTGGATGAATGGAATCTACAATATGGATTTAAACAGTAGTGCTTATCAGACCGGTTTCAATACAGATCTTCACGGACTTGCTGACCAAATCATGGGTAATCACGATACTCTTTACAAACAGTGATCTTTTGAAAATACAGGATTAAGGACATAAGAAAGCCCTGATGCTGTGCATCAAGGCTCTTCCTTGTAGACATTCTGGAGAAAAGGTAGAAGTTCAACAATTAATAAAGTCTATCCTTTTTACTCTTCTGGAAAACGACTAAAATTACCCATCCCATCCGAATCAAACTCATCAACAATAGGATCATCCCTTTTTGACTTATTTTCTTCATTTTGCTTCTTATTGTTGCGCATTATATTCCAGATAGTGAAGTATATATATAGTGCAAATAGTAAGGCTCCAACCAAAAACATTTCAATACTCATAAGCAACTAATCTTTTGGATTAGTGCGGCGGCGCTGGCGAATAGCGATAGCAAATAGAAGAATTGTTCCAGGCCAATGGGCTGAATATTGTGCTCCTTCCGCATCCCCTTTTAAACCTAGACCCACTGAATACAATAAGGTGATAAAAGCAATTATGATAGGATACCAATTATTAATAAATCGTGCCATTTATAATAAGGATTTTAAAATTTTCTCTTATCTAACACTTGTTCTACGATGTAGTTCATTGTAGAGATAGTTCGACGTTTTCTCTCCAAAACGGATAAAGTCCAAAATCCATTGCGGACACAACCTGTAGATAGAGGATGCGGTATTACTGATAAGGAGCTCTTTGAAAAACATATCAAGATAGGTAAGCCTGTAATCATTGAAGTTGGAGCAAAAGGTTGGGGTTGCATCGGAAAACGGACTCGGGAATGGTTGATTGTTGCATCATTTGATTGCGCGCCCATTCGTTATCTTAGGTCCATGCTTGAACTTAAAAATTGCCCTATTTGTGACGACCTGTCCATCACGCCATTTATCGAAACAAGTGCGCAGATGCATTCGGACAAGGCGCTGTTCAACTTTGACCAGTGTTCATCTTGCGATCTCGTGTTCTTAAACCCCCGTGTCCCTCTTACGGAACTTAAGGAATATTACACGTCATACTATTTACCGTATCGCGGCGCAAAGGCGTGGGGAAAATACCAAAGCCTGGTTGAGGGAAGTCAGCGGAAGCTAGATATGAAGAGGCTCAAACGAATAAAACAGGTACATAAAAGTGTAGAAACTGCACTGATTTTGGACGTAGGATGTGGGAGCCCGTCTTTTCTAAAGGTGTGTCAACAAGAATTAAATTGTCATACTATAGGCATTGACTTTAGTGATGAAGGCTGGAAAAATCACCAGGACAGTTTCAAGGGGATTGACCTGCGGGTGGGAGAAATAAAAGACCTCCCTAGTAATCTCCGGCCTGATATCATTACCATGTGGCACTATTTAGAGCACGACTATACCCCACTAGAAAACCTTCGGACTTTAAAATCAATTTCTAAGCCGTCAACTAGGCTCGTTATTGAAATACCTAATTTTGCTTCTGCGAGTAGAAAAAAATATGGGAAGAATTGGGCCGGGTGGCACACGCCAAGACACCTGTCTTTATTTTCACCGCATAACATCGAATTGCTTCTTAAAAAAAGTGGCTGGAAGGTCACGAAAACGATGACTTACGGGACTATGAACCCTTATTTACTATACTGGATGAGCGAAAAGGAGCAAAAGGGAATGCAATGGGACAAAGACATGGAGGAAGAATTTATGCAATTCGTGATTGGAATGATCAAGTTTGCACCTAAAAAGACGGCAGAAAAAATCTTGTCACTTGGTGTAATGACCGTCATAGCAGAGCCGGAATAACAAGGTTAGAAATCTAATAAATCTTTTCCCTGCCAGGTTCCAGACGACTTATAGGGATGGAATCGAGAAAACAATTCTTCCCTATACCATTCGTTTTTTCGAGTTTTTCTAATGGCTTCTTTGTGCTGTTCACTGCTGTAGGCAAACTCCTTTACGGCTTCAAAGTCTTTCCACAGACTAAATGTGGCCATTTGAACAATGGGAACCTCTCCTATACCCTTTGTATAAATTAAACCGTTATTACCTTCAAGAGGCTCTTGCGAGGTAGGGACATATTTCCAAAACCTAAGGAGCCAATTCCACTTAATAGTTGCTCTAGTGATAACAGCGATAGGTTTGGTTGGGTCTAAATCAGCTCCTTTTTTGAATGGATTCTTACCCACCCAGGTTCCACCAGCAGAAATGCTTTTCATGTACAACGTATAGCGCTCTGAAACGCGCGAATCATACTTTCCAATTAAAAGGGACGACGCAAAAAAATTATTTGCACACGCCTCCGATTCCCACACTTGAAGCAGACTATAAACAGACCAATCAGGCATTGGGTTAAACCCCTTTCCCTTGCCGCTCCCCATGAGACGATAAAAGTTAAGTCCTTCGATCTTGGCTAAATAACTATGCGCGTACTGCATCATTAAAAACCCCCAAAACTTTCCGCTTAATGAGGCGTATTTAAAAAAAGTAATGGTCGTAACCTGTTCAGTCATTATTTGAAGAATAATAAATCGCTTGCGTCTAAGCGGTCACTATACGTAGAATGTTCAAAATGTAAGATAAAGGACAATATTGGTTAAAAACGAAGAAACCCTCTGAAGTTTCCTACTCGACATTCTGGAGAAAAGGTCGAGGTTAATCGAATAGTTATCCTTCCTTTTTATAGGGACTCCACAAAATACCATCAAATCCTCGACTATCTTGTTAGATGACGTATCTTCAAGGGAATACACTCAGAAATCCTGACACCATATCGTATGCGACTGGCTATATGCAATCATCTAAAAAAGATAAAATGAACGAAAACATAAATATCGCTGTCTTGATTGATGGTGACAACATACCCTCTGCGAATGTCAAGGAGATGATGGAAGAGATTGCGAAATATGGCAACCCAACGTTGAAAAGAATATATGGGGATTGGACAAGACCTGGATTGAACAAATGGAAGAATCTATTATTGGAAAATGCCATAACACCCATACAGCAATATGGATATACAACGGGCAAAAATGCAACTGATTCTGCAATGATCATTGACGCCATGGACATACTCTACAGTGATATAGTAGATGGCTTTTGCCTTGTTTCCAGTGATAGTGATTTTACTAAATTGGCTACAAGATTGAGAGAGGCGGGGATGTTGGTAATCGGAATTGGAGAGAAGAAAACACCAAATCCATTCATAGTTGCATGTGATAAGTTTATTTACATTGAGATTCTCAAGAAACTATCCGAAGATAAAACTGATACAAAAGAGTCTATTGAAACTTCCGTCGATAAAATCACCAACAAAGAGATCAATTTGATTTCCTCTTCTATTAATGATTTATCAGACGAGGAAGGTTGGGCATTTCTCGGAGACGTTGGAAGTTTGATTCAAAAAAAACGACGCAATTTTGACTCCAGGAATTATGGATTTGAAAAGCTCACACCTATGATTAAATCAATTGGCGTGTTTGAAATTGAACAACGCGAAAACTCAAAAAGTAGACATAAATTAATCTTTGTAAGGAAGAAAAAACCATAATCAACACATACTATCCGTGCTTTTCTCTTCTGAATAAAAAAGCCTCTTGATTTCTCAAGAGACTTTCTTTGTAGACATTCTGGAGAACAGGTAGAAGTTCAAATTGAAAGGTTGATAAACTATCATAAGCCTCATTCATAGATTTCTTTAAAGGAATGTTCAGAAAACTCCGAACATATGTTTGAAATCATGTGCGATTACAAAAATCCGTTGCTTCCAGTATATTCTTATCAAGACAAAATCTAAATGTCAAAATAAATAATGGACATGTGTTCGATCGCCATTCTCTGCGCCCCAATGTGATTGAATAAATTAGCTCTATTTTTTCCAAGGCTTTTAATATTCCTAAATTTTCAATATTGCCATCTCTGGCGGTATATTTTTTCTAAACTCGGGTATTTTTTTTTCGTCTACACAATTATATTTGCTGCGTTATTTATAATTAGTCTAAATAAAAATAAGATGAAAAGAAAAGTACTTTTATTAACACCAGCTCTTCTAATGACGTTAGCTTGTGAACGTCATACTGATCCAGAAGTAATGGCACCTGCGTCATATTCGTTTGAGCGTAACGGCACAAATACTGTGTTTTACGACGGTCAATCGGAACGCCTCGCAATGGGAGGAGAATTTGGATCCGCACTTAAAGATGATTCTAAAAGTGCAATCGATCTCGCCGAGCTATATGCTAATCAGGACGCAAACGGTAACGATGTTGATCCATTTGCAAACCCTGTGTTAAATGCTTCAACTAAAAGTTTGCGATCAAAAACCGCAGGCTCATACCTCTATTTCAGCTCAAATGCATCTGAATCAGCACAAATCAAAGCTGACTTTGACGGTTGGATTCAAGCACAAGCAAATGACGTTTTTCCAAACTTTAGCACATTAGCAGCAATTGGAACGGCAGGTCAAATCGCCGACGGTTCTAGCGTTAGGTATGTTAATTCATTAGGATTAGAATACGATCAAGCCATTGTTAAAGGTCTAATTGGAGCGGTAATGACGGATCAAATGTTAAATAACTATCTAGATCCAGGAGTTCTCGATGCCGGTGCGAACATAGTAGATAACGATAACGGGGTTCTTTATACAGACAAGAACTACACGACTATGGAGCACAAATGGGACGAAGGTTATGGATATTTATTCGGCGGTGCTTTAGATGGTGCGAATCCGTTGAGCTCACTCGGTAGTGATGACTCTTTCTTAAACAAATATTTCGGGAAAGTTTCATCCGATAGCGATTTCAGCTCTATTGCTCAAGATACATATGACGCCTTAAAGTTAGGCCGAGCTGCAATCGTGGCCGGCAATTACACAGTTCGTGATGAACAAGCAGATCTAGTTCGTGATTTGGTAAGTAAAGTTATTGGTATTCGTTCAGTGTATTACCTTGAAGCAGGGGCTACAGCACATGATGGTGGTGATATGGGTGGTGCATTTCACGATTTAAGCGAAGGGTTTGGCTTTATCTACAGCCTACAATTCACACATAATCCAAACACTAACGCACCCTACTTTAGTCGTAATGAGGTTAATGATATGTTAGATGACCTCATGAACGCTTCCGGGAATGGCTTTTGGGATGTTTCTACAACGGATTTGAGAACCATTTCGGCTGATATCGCTTCACGTTTTGATTTTACGGTAAACGAAGTGACAAACTAAAATGACCAATAAACCATGTTTATTCGCCTGTTTTTCTGTTAAACGTAGAAGTATAAGCGGGTGTTTTGGAGTACTCCTTTTTGGGGTACTCCTTGTCACTTCTAGTTGTGAAACAAATCAAAATGACTTAGACAACTGGGACCGTTCGGCCATGCTTTCGCATTGGTCCAATGAAATCATAGTACCCGCTTGGAACCAATTTGCTAATACCTCATTAGAAGCGGTACATGCTGCAGATACTTTCGCATTAAGACTTGACTCTACTCATTTCGAAATTCTACGCTCGAAATACAAAACTGCCTATGGTAGTTGGCAAAAAGTAAGTCTCTTTGAGATTGGACCTGGAGAGCAGCTTAACATTCGACTGCGTTGCAATACTTATCCAACTGACACGACCATCGTTAAGGGTTCTTCAGAAACTTTTATGTCTAATAATCCACCTAATTTACTACTCCCATCTACATTTACGCAACAAGGTTTTCCTGCACTTGATTATCTTTTATTTGCCAAGGGGAGTATCAAAAAACAGCTTGAATACTATAGCATTCACCCAGAAGTAGTGGGTTATATTCAAATGCTTTTTTCAAATATTGCGCTTTTAGGTAATGAAGTTTATACTGACTGGACTTCTGGCTACAAAACCATCTTTGTACAAGCCGATGGTTCCTCTGCAACTGCATCGGTAAACAAAATGGCTAACGATTTTATTTTTCATTACGAAAAAGAGTTGCGAGCAGGTAAAGTAGGTATTCCCGCAGGTATATTTAGTGTTAACACGCTACCGCAAAATGTGGAATCGATATACCATCCCGAATTTTCTAACGAACTCTTTCAAGTTAGTTTTAACGCGCATGTAAATTTCTTTAATGGATATAGCTTTGACGGTTTGAGCCAAGGACCGAGCTTTTCAGAATACTTAGATCATTTAGCGGCCACAGAAGATACTATACCATTATCGGATGCAGTCAATCAACAGTTTGATGAAACTCAGACGGCATTGAATACAATTTCGGAAAGCTTTAAGGCAACAGTAGAAAACGATGTATTTGCCTTGTTGGCTTTATACGATGAGCTACAGAGAAATACCATCCGTATAAAGACAGAGGTAATGCAAGTATTGAACGTAAAAATTGATTATGTAGATGCCGACGGCGATTAGAGAATTCTTCCACGAAATAAATAAATCCACAGAAGCCGCTCCTTTAGCGGCTTTTCGTGTTTTGTTTGGATTTTTGATTGCTCTTTCAATCATTCGTTTCTTGGCTTATGGTTGGGTCGAAAAGTTATATCTCGCCCCGACTTTTCAATTCACTTATCTAGGTTTTTCATGGGTCAAGCCTCTAGGTCCTTTGACTTATGTTATCTTTTTAGTGTGCTTTATTAGTGCCGTGGGTGTGGCTCTAGGCTACAGGTATAAATTAAGTGCTATTACCCTCTTCTTATCCTTTACCTATATCGAGGCAATGGATAAAACTACTTATCTAAATCATTACTATTTCATCAGCGTAGTGTCACTACTGCTCTGTTTTTTACCTGCCAATGCAGATTTTAGTTTAGATGTCAATCAAAGGAGAGTTTGTAGACAATATGTTCCTGTTTGGTCCATACTCAGTCTCAAGATGTTTGTGGGAATTGTTTACTTCTATGCCGGTTTAGCCAAGCTAAATACGGATTGGCTCCTTGAAGCTCAACCCCTTTCTATATGGCTGTCTACGAAAACCGATATACCGATTATTGGAAATCTTTTTGAATACACCTGGCTTCATTATCTGTTTTCATGGGGAGGCGCTCTTTATGATCTCAGCATACCGTTCTTGCTCTTAAATAAACGCACTCGTAACATTGCGTTTATACTGGTCATAGCTTTTCACGTCATGACCCGTATATTATTTCCTATTGGCATGTTTCCTTGGATTATGATCGCTGCTGCCACAGTATTTTTCGCTAGCGATATGCTAAAAAATATTCTTACAAAAACTTTCAATTTTCTTAAATCAAAAGAATCGATAAACGATGCCTCCAGCCATTACCTTAGTAAGGTCCTAGTAGGGATTTTAATTATCAGTCAGATCGCATTACCATGGCGGTATCTTATGTATCCCGGAGAACTTTTCTGGCACGAACAAGGGTTTAGATTTTCTTGGCGCGTAATGGTTATGGAGAAACAGGGTTATACCACGTTTCGAGTAGTCGACAAAAACAACGGGGAACACTGGACCGTTAAAAATGAAGACTTTCTAACCAATTTTCAAGAGAAGCAAATGGCTTTCCAGCCCGACTTTATTTTAGAATATGCTCACCACCTTGCGGAATATTACAAAATCAATCACAACCGAAATATTGCTGTATACGCCGACTCCTACGTGAGTTTGAATGGCAGAAGCACTAAACGCTTTGTAGATCCCACGATAGATTTAACCACAAGATCCAGAAACTTATTACCGATAGATTGGTTATTGCCGTTTAACGATATTATTCATGGGATTTAAAAGATTCATTTTACTCCTTTTTCTACCTGTAACGACCTATGGTCAATCTACAGACACTACTCGCGTTATTCTGAACGAAATAGAAGTGAAAGAGAAAAAGTTGAGTGCACGCTCCTCATTGAAAAGTGTCGAAGACATGAATATTTACGCTGGGAAAAAAAGTGAAGTCGTATCCTTAGATCAATTAGTCTTAAACAAAGGAGCGAATACCACAAGGCAACTTTTCGCTGGGATAACCGGACTGACCATTTTCGAAAATGACGATGCCGGTTTGCAACTTTCAGTAGGTTCAAGAGGGCTTGACCCAAATAGATCATCAAATTTTAATACGCGTCAAAACGGCTACGATATAAGCGCAGACCCTTTGGGTTATCCAGAATCTTATTACACGCCTACAAGTGATGGTATCGAACGCATAGAAGTTATAAGAGGAGCGGCAAGTTTACAATACGGTTCCCAATTCGGGGGTTTACTCAATTTCCGAATGAAGGGACCTGAAAAAGACGTTTTATGGTCGATTGAAAATAGCTCCACAATAGGCTCTTATGGGTTACGCACAAATTTTACGAGTGCAACACTGAGAAAAGGGCCGGTTAGCGCCTACGGCTATTTCAATAATCGTAAATCGCAAGGCTTTAGGCCAAATAGTGCATTTAATGCAAATCACAGTTTCATACAGATAAACTTTACCCCTAACGAAGCCCATAAGTTTACATTTGAACACACTTATCTTTATTACTTGGCTCAGCAGCCTGGGGGTCTTACAGACGATATACTAAAAAGTGATCCTTTCTTTTCCAACCGTAGTCGCAATTTCTTCCGCGTGAATTGGAATTTATTGCACGGGAATTGGACCTATTCACCAGATGTAAAAACAACAATTAAAGTCAGTGCTACTGCATTGGAAGCAAACAGATTTAGTCTAGGGTTCAGAGGTATTCCAAGCATGATTAACTTAAATCCAATAATAACTGTTGATGAACAGAACGCCGACGGCTCATTCGTTTATGAACGTGATTTAATTGCTGGCCAATTCAGTAATCGGACCGCAGAGGCGAAAGTTCTTCGACGTTATCGATACTACGATCTGCCCCGCGTACTACTTTTTGGTATCAAGGCCTTTCAGTCGCTAAATCTTAGTGAACAAGGACCGGGAAGCAAGGGTAAAAACGCAGATTTCAGCTTTCGCTGGCAAGAGTTTAGTGATTATCCAAATCAAAGCTCATTCACTTTTCCTAATCTGAATTTGGCAGCTTTCATGGAGCATATCTTTTTCTTAGAAAATGGATGGAGCATCACTCCAGGCATGCGTATTGAACATATTCGCACTAAGGCCAAAGGCTCTTACACGAATATTGTTTTTGATAACGCAGGAAATGTAATCGACAGAAGCGAGCTCTATGACGACTTTAGCTTTTCAAGAGGGTTTGCGCTAATCGGAATCGGTATTTCTAAAAAAGAGAAGAATAAAGAGAAGTATTTTAATTGGAGTCAGAATTACCGTTCTGTCACCTTTGCGGACATCAGAACCGTCAATCCTACCTTCATAATCGACCCCGAAATCAAGGATGAGAAAGGTTGGACTAGCGACTGGGGTACACGAGGCAATAAAGGTCCTTGGGGGTATGACGCCAACTTATTCACCTTGTACTATGCAAATAGGATTGGTATCGTTTTTAATAATAGAGCCCAGCGTGTTCGAAAGAATATTGGCGCTGCTCTAATGTATGGTGTAGAAAGCTTTATTTCCTACGACCTGACTTCCGTGGGCCAAAGCAAATGGAAAATAAACCTATGGACTAATACAGCTATTACTGGTTCTAATTACATCCAAAGTGATGTGCCAAATGTCCAAGGTAAGCGTGTAGAATTTGTACCGTTATTGAATCTAAAGACTGGAGCCACAGTAAAGAGTGAAAAATGGAGTTTTAACCTACAGGTAAGTGCACTGACTGAACAGTTTACTGATGTTGAGAATAGCGAGGTCGCTCAACCAGGTGATCTTCGTGACGGTATTTTAGGTCCAATACCTGCTTACAATGTCATAGACCTTAGTGGTGCATACACCCCAAAATGGGGGGCTATTGACTACGGAATAAATAATCTATTCAACTCAACATATTTTACTCGTAGAGCTCTAGGATATCCGGGACCGGGTATCATACCTTCAGCACCAAGGAATATTTATTTGGGGCTTCGAATAAAATTGGATGATAAGACTAAAATTTAGCTATGCTCTGAAGTATAATTAATCCCGGTGAACTAATTATATTTTCAAATTGTAACCTGAAGAATATACATCAGCAACGCCTACCTTCCCCAAATAATTTCCAGCTAAATACATGCCGTCGGGCAATTGTGCAAAGAGCTCCTTTTTCCATTGTTCAAAGCCTATATGTGATTGCGGAATAGCCTGTTTCCAATGATGTGTGTGCAAAAGCTGACGAGGATGATTTCCTAGAATCGTGTTTAATTCTTTTTGAATTGATTCACCACCTGAAGCCTTGTGAAAAACTGTCATATTTCGCATGCCTGCAGGCGCACGACCTTCAAAAATCGAGCTCGTAAACAAGACCCCTTTGACTTTCATGTTCAAAGACGACGGTACCAAGATCCCAAAACCGTCGAATACCTTTTGGCGAAGCTCTTCGGCGAAATGACTTACAGAAAGTTCTTCATATTTCAGCTGCCCCAAGATGTTTTTCAACTCTCCGTCTAATAATTCTGCAAGAACGTAAACGGGCAATGTGCTGATCAATTCCTCACAGTCAAAATTTCCGCGATTTGTTTGAACTAAGAAACCCGAGGATATCTTTTCAATCTTTTGAACTTTGGTCTCAAGAAGTACTTGATCTGTGTGTTTTTGAGTGAAGGCCTCTCCAATCTTAGCAAAACCACCTTCCACGCTGATTATTTTACGAGGCATCGGAGGATCTTTTAGCAGCGTACGCAACATGGATCCATTTTGTTGCTCGCCTACTTTAAACTTTTTTAAAATAGTTGCAGCGCTCAAATAGTGAATATCTCCACCGT
>Ga0115008_10000545_pt1 | contig 28520 bp, 15 predicted proteins | sample FraStrMetagenome_FD_87164 | JGI IMG/M metagenome (GOLD analysis project Ga0115008, IMG submission 87164) | Marine eukaryotic phytoplankton communities from Arctic Ocean - Fram Strait ARC3M Metagenome | ecosystem: Environmental > Aquatic > Marine > Oceanic | place: Fram Strait | collected... | reverse complement strand
TGGAATGGAGAACATTGGGAAGAAGCAATATTTTTCTCAGAAAATATGTCGACCAATCAAAAATATATAAATCCAAAAAAAAAGAACATTTTTAACCCTTAGATCTAAGGGTTAAGCGCGGATGGGTCTGAAAGAGTTAAGATGTTGTCTACAATCTACATACGCTCATGTGGGGATGACACAAGTACACGTATATGTACCTTCACGACCGACCGAATCACAGGACACAGGACTCCAACTCCAATACACTGCACACTGCCCACAGCACCTCCCACAGTTCAAGTCTCACTAGTCTCATTTAATTGAGTGGGACGGAGGATAAGCACAGCACAGCACAGCAGGAATCTTTTATTTCATTCAGGCGAGTCATTGTTAATTAAAACGACGGTTTGGTGATTGAGCGTTATTTCTAAGATTCCCTTACATCCGCATTGAATTCCCACGGGACTTAAAAACAAATTTCGAAGGGGGTTTTCCAAATTAAATTCCAAATTTCAAATTCAACAGATTAAACATAAATTAAACAAAAACAAGATGCAAGAAAAGGATCCAACTCTCACTCCAACTTCAATTCCAACTCTCACTCCATCGGATATCGGGACGGACGAAGAGACAGAACCTTATTCTGGCACGATATTCTACGACAGCTCAAATCACATTCGACTCATATTCAGTTGTCAGGGCACCACTCTGCACCGTGCTTTGCCCATGAGTCTCTTCTCAGGAGCACTCGCCTCATTAATTTATGCTCTCATTAAAGACGGTGATTACATCGATTATGACAAAGGATTAACTCCTAAGATCTCGTCAGGATATGATTACTTTTCCACCCTCATTGCGTTCATGGTCGTTTACAGGTTTCTCACGGTGTACGATCGTTTGTGGGAGGCGCGGAATATTTTAGATGAAGTCTTACAGCACGCGTACACTGTGGCGGGACTGACGGCTACGTGGTCCCGTAGGGATACGAGTCCGGGGGCAGTGAAATGGAGGACTTTGATGAAGATTCGATTGGTCAAATACATTCGGTCCGTTATGAGCATCGTTCGCGATCCTGATGAAACGGTGTCGTATACGAAAAAGAAGGATGACTTTGACACTGAGATGCGTTCGGCGGATCCATATGTGCTTGCCAAAACCATCCATGAGCTTATTTTTCGGCATAAGGAGTTTATACAAGAGCAGGATCATTTTCCAGCTCCTGCAGAATTAAAGATTCATCAATTTATGGAGAAATCTACCAAGGCATATTCGGAAGCAGTCAAATTTTCTACTACACCAGTGCCTTATCCGCTCATGCATTTATTGAAATTGATGCTATTGTTTTTCAATTTGGTAACTCCTGGAGTGGTTGTGCGAGAGTTTGATGCTGTAGGTGATCCATTTGTTCTCTCTTTTGTAACATTTCTCATCGTGTATGGATTTAATGCCATTGAAGCTACTACGGTAGAGATTGATGACCCGTTTGGATCTGATCCGAACGATTTAGATGTAAAGGCACTTCTTGATGGTGCCACGAGACCAGTCATGTATCAACTCGGAACGCCAGTGGAAAACTCTGAAGTCGAGATAAAGTCAGATGAAGATGATTTACTCTAACGTATCTATTGTTGATAATTTAGATGTAACTTGAAATGCTACAAACTTTCATATTAAAAACATAATGTTATCTACAAAATGTTCATAGACGAAACTGAATATCAGGTTTTGTCATTCGAAGTTCATTCACAAACGCCATAGCCGTTGGGTCGCCAGCCGCCCAATTTAATTCCTTCCTTTCTAACACGTCAAAGCCACCAGTCAAATAATTTCTATTGTCCATTTCTGAACTATTATGTGGGAGATATTTCGATAGTTTTGAAAAGTACCACAATATGACACGATCAAATTTATCGATAAAAGCCCATTCCTCTTCGTCTCCGTATGCTGTTTGCCTACTTCCGCCCACCTCTTTATCCACCGAACAGTCCGAAAATACGTTTCTCTCCATTTCCACTAGACTGATGGAGTCTAGGTTAATATTCAATTCCTCTCGGAATATGTTTGAACTACTTCCAGTTCGTAGCAGCAACAAACGACATAATGTCATCATAGCAACGCTAGACCTTGCCCTTTTCTGACTACTATTGCCTAGAAGTAAAGTGGAGGAGTCCACGACGGTACAATGGTATACAAAGCCTTCAACGAGATATTTTCCTTTTCTTATTCGGCTTAGGAGAGCTTTGCCAGAATTCTTTCCTTCGGTATACTCTACCAATAGATCCTGTTTATCAGGCAAAAGTGGAAATGAGTGTACGTGGACAAACACAAAGCAGACAAAGTAGTGAATAAACTTACTTTTCCTTCTTGACTAGCGAAGAGTCGAGGCGGACGACATCGTATTGAATCTTCCAAAAGTAAATTACCCTCGTCGACTCCAACTATACTCGCAAAATGAGAAGCCGTTGATTCAAAAATACCTAACATACCGAGAAAGGGTTGGGCAAAAAAACTCGCGAACAAATGCAACGTGTTGGAACAAACAAATTTGAATGTTGGAAAAAGGCGAGTTGATTCGGGAGTCTTTTTGACTCGTTGTGATGCTACACTTAGCCAATGATGCCTCGCCTTGGTGGAATTCGCCAATCGTTGGAAATACGAGGAGTAAATCTGTCTCATAGTTCGCCACGATGCGGGGATCATAAATACTGGGTTTAAGAAAATGTTCAATACCAAATCCATAAGCCTTCTCCAATTTATGTAATGCAAGGCTAACTCTCTACAAAAATCGTTCACTGTTCCATATGCATGGCGCATTGAGTATGGTCTGAAAAATAATGGCGCTCCTTCGAAAGCAAGTGGCAAATTAAGAAACTCTGAAATTTGGCCAGTAAAGCTGAAAAGTACGTTGAGAGGAGATATTTGCAAATCTTCTAAATACATCTTCAATGGCATCTGTTTGCTTAATGCCGATGAATCACCATAAATATCTTTTTTTCTTTGACCTCCTTGGCTGTGGTCATCTGCCACGAAGGTATGAACATTACAAGATATGGACGATAAAGAAGTCGCGGTAGGATAGGACGATTTGATGTAGGAATATTTATCCATTTTCAAACAATCAACGAGTATACCGCTAGCCGTGTTTTTACGCGATGCTTCCTGTTCCTTTTGAAGATTAAACGCTTCAAATACCATCCGTACAACTCGCCTCACGAGTACGCCGTCAAGATTCAATGATATGGGAGCTACCGATATGCTAGCTTTTCGAAATATGACCAAATCCTCGATCTTCTTTTCTCGAGATCGAAGTTTAGAGAACGATATATATACGGCACTCTTTGAGTCCAATGATCTTCTATTCGGCATGCTTTGGGCACAAGCATTGTTAATACGAGCAATGGAAGAAGAATTCATGAGATCTATCCTCGGACCAATTCGAAGGAGCACCGGATACGGCGTTGCCCAAATTTGATTATCGAACACAATTGAATCTACTGATACAGTCACATCATCGCTTCCGCTCGATAGCATACGAGTTAATACCAATCCGTTGAAAAATAAATGACATAACTCTTGAGGTTGCCAATCGATTACACTGATTCCAATTCCATACTTAAACGAAATTTTGAGAGCCGAGGAGGTCACAAATAAATTGTTCATTTGTAACACAGCTCTAGGTACAGACGTGTCCACGATTTTGAACACACGTGTAGGTCCATCAGAAGATACTTCCAACAAGAGTTTCTTCCTTTTGACAGTAGATAAATGGATGGCGCTGCCAGGAATAAGCGAATCTAGCACGAACCGGCCGAGGATGGGATCACTAGATCCTTCATCCAAATCAGCCACTTGGATAACCAACGTATGTTCATGGCCTTCTGCATCATCCCAGGCATAAGATATCACCTGATACGGCAGAAGATAATCTTCACAAGTATGAGTGGGTGATGACGTGAAGAATGGCGACGTCAATGATAACATGACTACAGGTATAGCTCGAATCAGTCCTTTCCTTTGACTTTCATGTTGGAATAATTTTAGAGGAATCGTACTATGATTTTCGATGCGATACGGTGGGTACTTCGTTAATCGAAAGATTATCGTCTGACCAGGAGCTGGGGCATTGGAATGAAAGTGAATGGTCACGATAATGGTCGAATCTGTCAACCTGTTACGTAAACGCATGGTCAATTCATTCTGTTTCTTAGAACGTATATGAAAAAGCCCACTCCATGACCATCCGTACTCGATCGGACGTATTCGTATGGGATCTGAATCATTAAAGTGTAACGCTGCTTGACTGTCGGCTGGAATAATAAGTGATTGATTCTTGCGTTGTGATCGAAACTTCGAGAAAAAAGTGGATGAGAAAGATGTGAAAGGTGCTACTTCCAATTCACGATCGAGACAATTTACCAACTGATACCGATTGGAAATATGCACTAGAGTCGTACCAAAGTCACCACCAAGACCTGTCGGAGCATTTACAACACGAGCACTGAGTGATAATTCCACATCGTTGCCAGAAAATGGCGAAACAAACAAGGATGTTTCTTTTCGAATCGTCACATCGTGATATCGACTAACGGATCCAACAACTTCTGTTGAAAAAGCATTGGACCATCGTTGACGACTCATCAAATTTGCTTGTTTATGTTCTTTCGACACATTGCAGACTTTGAGACGACGTGATTTCGAATAGCCATGCATGATGATATCGACATCATCGAAACCTAACGTGCGACAGGTTGGATGTTCCAATCTATTATCATACCGTGTGTTGGCAAAGGACGATACGAAAGAGGAAGATGATGACACCTTGGATGGTAGAGTATGCGGCCGCTGCTGACCAGCAACCGCATGATCCCATCCAAAGCCTAACATTGAGTCATGTTCGGCAATGAATTCCAGATGAGTATCAAAATCATCATAAGTCTGACTTATAATCCAATATGGAACGAACACGGCAATCACTCGTGATGCAGGATCTAACATGTGCGATAATTGCCTTGTACTGTGGATATGCTGTGATCCACACTTACTGTTATCGAAGTGCATATCCACGGCCAACGAGAGCTCTAAACTCGTACCGATGGCATCACTGATCAGACATGATGTTCGATGAACTATATCACTTTTGTCTTGGTTCATTCTCTCAAGAGGATTGCCTTGACCCTCGTACATCGGAACAGACGTTTCGTCATCAGATAACACAAAATTTCCATTGACGATGGAAATGGGATCACTCCAATACGGGAAGGCATTGATACGCGATCCATTGCTATCGTGTACTGGTTTTACGCGTAAATCAAATGCATCTCGAGAAGCCGTTTCAGACCATCGTTTCATTTCTCCGCTGCCAATGATACCAATATCCTTCCATTCATCATCGATCGCCATAGATTCGAGACTTCGCAACGACGATGAGCTGATGTTTTTATTTATACGTTGTAAATGAGATTTATTCAATCTGACTTGAATCTGCAGCGGTAGCGGCAAAAAGTTTTTAAAGATGAGTATAGGACGAAAGAGGATCATCATTTGTTCTGGAGTACCGATGCGCATGAGACAGGCTTCTAGATCGACATTGGTTGATTCGTTCCTGGATGGAAATTGTACATCCAACGAATAGGACATGGTTCGTAGGATACCCTCTACTTTATCATGGCGTTGATAAAACCGACGGAATGGTATTACGGCACTAATGTTAAATTGTGGTTTCGTATCGTTTGGTAACGCCGACGTGCAAGAAGACGTACCGAACGCAACAACCTTGATAAAGGAAGAGTACCGTACCAAACCGCAGGGCACAGCTACGCAGCTTCGTCCATTTTTGGGATCTTTATCCCTTGGATTATCCTTGTTTAGAGGTACGAGAGTAGCATCCCACATGAGTTTTCCATCATCTGTTTCCACGGCACAATATAATTTGTTCTTCGTAATGTTTTGAATCAAAAGAGGTGACTCGATGGTAACTATTTTGATTCCTTTGATGAGTTCTACACGAACTAATAAAGTTTGTAAAGAATCCATGACGTCTTTATCGTGCATGGGTACGAGAGGAAATTCGTACAGACCTACGGCATCTACGGGTACTCGTTCGAGAGGACGGAATATAGATGCCTCCTCGCTATCCTCTTCATCACCTTCTTCCCAACAATGATAAGGTCCGACTCGTACTTGAAGAAATGCTTTGTGTGGATCACACGTCTGGGCCGTGCCTCTTTTAAGATACAGTGCCATTTCGCATCCATCCCCTAATGATTGTTCCTCGCTATGTTCTCCTCTTTTGGAACGGACAGCGTCCAGTATTTCCAAATAATAAATTACTTGACCGGACTCATTACGTATGCGATGTGGTGCGGCATATTCATTATTGGTATCATCACTCTTCTCTCCCTGTTGTGTCACGATGAGAAGATTTTCGAAAAGGGCACCGGTGACATTAATGTTTAATGGTCGAGCATCTTCGAGGGAAGCGATGATGGAAGGAGCATCCTCCGTGACGATACCTGCTGAGAATTCAACCGGATACCCATGAAAATGAAGCCATTCCTTTTCACGTGTATGTCGTAGTAATAAAGCAATCTGGTTGACGTTGCCCTTGCCATTACTGTTGCTACTGCTGTCATTGGATGACGATGACGATGGAGGTCGATAATAGGAATCACGTAGCGATACAGGAGCAACTAGGTGTAACAATAAAAGAGCCACGTCCGATCTTGTAATAAATGAATGTGATTTATTTTCGGTTTTCGATGATGACGATGACACAGTAGTAGACCCACGTTGCTGTGAATAAGAAGCCATCAATCGTCTTCCAATTTCACGTACACGTCCTTTCGCGGAATAATCCATTCCAACTGTTGCTATACGTTGGCGATTGTTGTTGCTGTTGTCGTCATCTCCACCATGCCAGTAAATCGTAGGAAGTTTGAGTAGTTGTGATACATTGATTCCAATACGACCATGTAAAACCCATTTCTCTAAATTTTTGTGCAGATATGACGCTTGTAAGAAAATATGGAAACAAAAATACAAGCTATATTAAAATTACTTACCAATAAAGGGTTCCCACGACACCAAGCGACGATTATGGTAATGAGATGATACTTCGCATGATATCCATCCCGATAACATCAAAACCGTTCGTTTCGACAAAGATGCTTTCGTAACGTCCCCTCTCCCCCCTCGATTCCGTATACTCGACATAAATCCACTATGCTGCTGAATTGATGATACATCCGCACTGGGCATTGAAGCCAACGTTCCACCAGCACAAATATCGTTGATAGAGACTTTCATGGTTGGTGATTCTGTCAATAACGTTGCTCCACCTGGTACGAGTGTGACTTGAAATCCTGCTACCTTAATGGATGCTGAGAGGACTCCTTGGCGGATGATTTCTTGTAAGTGGCGACCATGATTCTCATGATTTTTGTTTGTATCGTAAATATTGTCATTTTGATTTGGATGATTTCTATTAGTATCAAACTTTTCGTCCTTTGACGTCACGGACCGATTGCTTCGAAGGTATTGCAGTACGGGTAAAATCGAGCTTCGATAAGCTTCATTGATGCCCTCTCGACTTTGTTTGATGTACACCAATACATCTACTACACTCACTTCTATGTTTACATTGAATGCCACACCCATTTTCGATGGACGATGATGATTATGAACACTACTAGTCGTTGTAGCAATGTTGTAGTCATGAGGATGATTAGATTGATGAATGGCCGAAGCAGATGTGGCTGATATGTTGCATTTGAATTGAAATGGAGATATCACTTGCTGTTCTCGATTCAAAGGAGTGATCGACTGATAAATGAAGGAGTGCGCTTTGTAATGACATGCGCTTTTTTGATCACCATCATCATGACCATGAGCATCATTTTGTGAAGCGATCATGTATGTTCGCAATATCTGCATATCCCTCACATCCAATATAAAACGACACACACTCAATCGATGATTGTAATTGCAATTGGACAGCGCGTCGGTTAAGGCTTCGCGCCAAACATGCATGGCATCCTTCGATGCGTGCGTGTCATCAAATAACATCTTGATCGCTTTTGTATCCTGTATCATATCGTGTAAACTCGCATGGAATGAAATTTGTATGCCACACCGTAGGGATATTACTCCAAAGGGGTCATCGCTACCGCTATTGTTTGCACCCAGTACTTGCGATGTAGCATTCAATACAGGTACATTGATGATCAAGGATCGAATTTTTAGAGAAAAAACAATGGGCTGGTGTCCAATTTTGGTCCATAATTGTTCTAACGCATGAGGTTCATGATTCGGGTCCTCCTTGTCCACTTCTTTATCATTTTTGTTATTATTGCTTTTGATGCTATTCTTAGAACGTTTCATGAGGTCCTCATCACCAAGATTAAACTTTGAAATAAATTGAATCATATCGATGGCGACCGATGGAATGCTAACAATTTGTACATGATCAATTGTTGCATTGAGAACCATCGATCGAAATCCTTTTAATACAAAGGCATGACTCGTATGCTTTTCATTAACATGAGAAGGTGAAGTACAAGACATAACTCGAATGTTATGCGGTACATCATCGTTGGAGGAGGATTCAATACGGTTCCATACATGAATCCCGTCCACTGTCAAAAGGCCATCGTCGTTTGATACGAATTGAATGTTGTCGAATTGAAATTGATTTTGTTCCAGAGTGACGTATATTTCTTGGCATGTAAATTGTAATGACAATGAATGTCTTGTGTCATAATTATTATCACCAGTGAGGGATAACGAGATGATGGGATCATTTGAATTTATATTGGCATTTGTATTCTCATCATAGGATGATGAAGAGGAAAGCATGCGTTTAGTCGCATCGAGTGTATGCACGAGATCGATGATGGTTTCTGCAGACAAACTCATATGTATACGCGACAGTACCATGCAACACGAACGTGGATGATATGAGGATGACGATGCATCCAAACTTGTATCCGTATAGATCGGAGGAGGAACATTCCAATGTGAACATTCCGGTAGCGTCAAATAACACCATTCATCCTCTACATATAATAATGCTTTCATAGATGGAAGATGTAAACGAAATATCGTATCACACGATACGGGATACAACAACGGTCCATGTACGCTCGAGGTGATACTCATATCACGTGCATACAATGATATTTCTGCTGTACCGATTATTTTAGGATAACGTTGTGCGTTGATGTGCAAGGACTTTATGGATGTGGTTATCGTATGTGAGTTATCATCATGTTGATACTCGTACTCATTATTTTTTTCGTTGTGATTATTGTGAGGATGCATCTCGATGAGTGGTAATGTCACACGTACGTGATTGGTTTGAATGTCACATCGCCAACGTAGAGGTATGTAAGAATAACCGCGTACTAGAGGCGCAGTATGCGCGTCTTCTTGCTGATCATCCTGCTGCGAGGACGAAGAAGAATGTGGAAGCACGTCACGTACTACATCCATGCAGGATCGATACGATGATGTATTACCAAACACAACAGGAGCATTCACATTACAAACAGCATGAGCCTTCCATATCAATCTATCTACAGACTTTAATTTGACTCCGGTCTTGGCATCGGATTTATCCTCAACAACCCAGCCTCCACAACCAGGAGCATAGGCATTACAATATTGCTCCTGCTGCTTCTGCTCTTCTTTTCCTTGTTCGTTGAATAACTGTGTTCGTACTCTCATATAAAGTATAGGATCACTCACATCAGCCTTACCAAATAATTGTATGGGAAGTATCTGATCTTCTGAGGTATCAAATATCTGTAAATTATCCATCTGTGCTTCCACCTGTGATCGATTACGATGCTGTATGATCGACAAAAAACGCTCCGCCCTCCATCGTAGATTCTTAGATGCGATGCTAAACACGTGACTTCGTTTGATATCGTATAATTTAAATCGTATAGATTTGCATTGGACGTCTAATTGTAAATGTGATAATAATTCATGTGTAAAATCTCCTAAAATAAGATCGACAATGTCACGCGACGGTGTGAGAAAATTGTGATTGTCTTTAGTTTCCGCTTCAACTTCTTCCTGCTGTTTCAGAGAAGCAGCAGCAACCGTATGCGAAGATGATGATAGCGTAACTACCTCGCCACTAATATCATCACAAGACTTGACTCGTAAATTTTGGAAGCTTGCAAGAATATCAATAACGCGTACAATTGACAACCGTTCGAAAGACGCTTCGAAATTGGCAATGCTGACTTTACATCGAACGTCCCTGGATTTCGTTCGGGTTATCACATCACGGCGATGACGAATTTCGAATACTGATCGTAAGAAACATTCATTACTGCTTTCACTGCTGGTGTTGATGTTTGTATGAGTGGTAAGCTTTCGAAACGAGGATAGAATGGTACCAGTGCGCAATGCCGATACGAAACGCGATGTTCCTTCACCAAGAATTAATATAAATTCATCGGATTTGATTCCATCAGGAAAAGGTAAATGCATGGAGTAAGCTTGTTCTTTGAAAAGAAGGCTACCCAACCATAACGATACTCGTGTATCAAATTCGCGATGGTGCATCCATATCTTGAACTGATTGATTTGAAAATGTAAAGTTACAGCGTTAGTACTTTTACCGTCATGGTAACCCTCCTCCTCGTAATCATTATTGTTATTACAAGAATACGAATTAGATCTAGGATGGCGATCCTGATCCTGACCTTCATGCTCGTCCTCCAAATGAAATTGTATTTCCAACTGATGCAACGAAACCGATGCAAATAATTTATCATGATTCAAAGATTTCGTAAGGCTGTGAGAAGAAGTCGTCTCAGCTCCCAAATCTTCACTTATTTTACGACTGCTGCGTGAATGTAGCAATAATCGTGCTCTCATGGCAACTTCCTTATCGACGTCACCGTTGGTATGAGAGTACTGATGGGTATTGGCATTAACATTGGAATCTCCTTGAAGCTTCTCATGATACTGTAAGTGCTTCGCTTCTGCCAGCTGTGACAATACACTAGAATATGCTCGATGGAGCGCCCTCTTCTCCGCTTGAATGCGGGAGATTTCCAGTTGAAATTGTATCTTACGTCGTTTCTGTTTACACTTGGACAATTCTTCTTCGTACAAGGATAGTTCAGATGTTGCTCGATCAATGTCTTCATTCAAGGCATAAATTAAATCGTACTGATCACCGATGGAAATGGCGGATTGGAATGAATCATCGCTGATTTGACTCATGGCATGTTCACTTGCATCGTCGTCATGATCGCTGTCGTCTTGGTTATGATGATGGAGGTCATCATGCTCGTTGAGAGCTGCAAGGAGTGTGGATTCTGATGAATTGTTATTGATATTACCAATGCTCAATTTACGACGAGGCGTGTTGATGTTGGAATTAGATATAGAAGGAGAAGTAGTGGAGGAGGAATGCTGAGGGTGATTGGAATAGGATTGAGATAATGATTGACTAATGGATACAGTACCATCATCATGCAATACATATCCTGTACTTGCTCCTGATTCTACTCCGTCGCTGGGAGGAACAGCGGTGTGATAACCATCACCTTCATTCTCATCCTTGTTCCAATATCCGCGGCCAACATGGATGGAATCCTCATGAGCATCCTCCCAATCCTCATCATCGTCCCAATTAACATTATCCAATGATACGAATTCATCATGAGCATCGTGAAAATTATCTTCATCTTCTTCCTCTTCTATGGGATCGTCGTCATCATCATAATCATCATCACTATCCTCATCTTCATCAGCTTCGTGAGTGGCAGGCGTATCGGATGTACTCACATTCGAGAATGTCCCTAAGGACGTCGAAGCTGCAGTTACAAATACAATATAAACAAATTCACATATTTAAATGAGTAATTATGGAATCCTTGCAATGCATAGTCACATCCACACAACGTCGCACACATCCACGTACGTACCAGGAAGAAAGGAAACAGGAGCACGTACATTGGTAGGATGATACTTGTAACGATTCTTCCAACTAACCAGTATACATTCTAAGTGTTCTACAATATTGTTCGACAAAGTTATTTTTAAACAATCTTGGATCATGCACTGTACCTTAATTTTTGACAGTGTATGATCCAATGGTATGACACATTTATCGATTGAGAATTTCATGGTGCAGTTGGACAGGATTGTCATACGATGATGACGAATTTTTCCCTCTTCTTTCGATGGAAATGATGAATTATCGTCTTTGCTGCTGCTATCATGATTGTTATGATTTTCATTATCGTCACTATCTTTGTGATTATTAGTATTATTATTGTTGTTGTTGTTGTTGAGCGACGAGGATGACGAAGGAATAATAACAATGCATGCGTTGATATTAGACATTTCCAATGCAAAAACATCGTAAAAATTCTCTTGCCACAATTGCATTGATCGTCGACGATGAGCCCTCGTCAAATGTTTATTTTTACTCAAATTCTTGTTATGATTATCTCCTAAAGTAAACTCATCCAGCATCGTCGAAGCGGATACGGAACGCATACTGCTGCTGATACGTCGAGAAAATCCAGTGACACTGGTCCTTCGCCGACCATCCGATGCAATCGATGCTCCTCCTGTAAGAAAGAATGGATCGAATTTAGAGGACGGACTGTGATATGAATGCGAATGAGGATGTATGGGTGGTGTCATTGGAAATAATGACGGTGTAGGTAATCCTCCACCTCCTCCTTGAGCTTGATGTTGATTATGAATGTGATGAGTCGGGGGAGTGCTGATAATCACATCATCCAAACCTTTTGCAGCCCCACGCACGTCCTCGGCTACACCCGCCAATCGTTTCGTTTGAAATGTGATATGACCTAAATCCAACTCCAACGCTACTCCATGATCATCGTTATCATTGTGATTACTCGAGGATTTACGAATCTCTAATAGAGGAGCAACCATACTCACATTCACATGGACATTTTTGTGTTCAATGGATGCAATTTTAGCTTTGGCTAAGAATTTAGCACTAGCAGCTTTCATCGTATTGATCGATGCAAATTTGATGGCGTTCCAGAAATCAGTTGGGTCATTCAATGATGAAGAAGATGTTAAATTATTTGTATCATTACCCTGATTTTGGTTGGAAGGAGATGAAGAAAGGAACGCAGATTGAAACAAAGCATAGCATTCCATTGACGGACACAAAATTACACGTAACTTTTCCATACGACCCTGGATCGAATAATCATGATGATTACTACTACTGCTCTCTTTGTTATTACCATTATTCTTCAAATGATAATGACGAGTATGATCATTTGGGTGAATCTGTAATTCCAACGATAACAACGGCATACTAACATCACTGTGCTCATCCTCACTATCCTCGCGTTGAATGAGACGATGCTGCGATGAGTCACTACGAATCTCATCTGCAGCAAAGGATTGTAATGTAACATCCAATACTATTCCATCGCTGTGATTTACATGACATGATAGACGTAATCCATGAACGGATAATATTAGAAAAGAATGATGCGGTGAGGATATACGATCGTAGTATACACTAAAGAGTGAAGAGGAGGATGACATTGATGATGAGGATGTAGAGGAACTTGAAGCACTGAAGGAAATGTTACAGGATTTGGTGAAATCAATCACAGCTGATACAGAAACGGACCGTGGATTGGATTCATGATCATGATTCAATTCATGGTCCTCATCGTCATAGTAATCCTCATGCTGCCGTTGTTGTAATACAAGTGCCATCATACGGTTATATTCCTCTTTACTTTCTACATCATCCAACGTAATAAAGGACTTGATATAATACAGTGCGTTGGTTACCATCGATCGATTGGTTTTAATTTTGACGATACCCATACCAATACCTTTGCTGTGCGGATTTTCGGCGAGCCATTGACGTTCTACAGCAGCTCTATACACGAGTAAACATTTAACATCCATACAGGAATTGTTACTAGATATTCCATCTTCCATGTCTTGCAATTCCTGTTGCTCTTGTATTGTCCATTCTGTGTTACTATTATTTTCTTGAAGAGTAGAAATAATCTTACATTTGTACAAATGAATATAGCGTTTTCGTAAGATGGAAGCCTCGGAAAAATGATGCCATGAAAATGCCGTATATTGATCACGAAGTTGCATACGTACGACGTATAATACATATTTCCACCATAGACGAGAATTATCTCGTATGGAGATGGTTGGGCGATGTTTCCCATACATCACTCTTATTACAGAATAATTGTTTTCGGTAGCAGCATTAGTATTATTAGAAGTAGCGGCAGCGGTTGATTGGGTAGGATGGCTGTGATGACTCGTGTTGAGAGGATGATTGATATTCAAATTGGATCGTTGTTGCTGTTGATGGCGTTGTATGTGATTGAAGAATGGACGAAATTGATCGTATTGGGTTTGACGAATATCGATTTCAACGTTTCCCAATTGAATTGTGATGGATATTTGTAAGTTTGGGTTGTTATTATTTGAAGATGATGACGAAGAAGGAGTATGAAATCGCAAAAAACAATTAGCATCAATGGGATTCAGGAGATACGTCGGTGTCGATATAGACATATTGGATGACGATGAGGATGAACGGCGGCCGATACAAAGCATCATCGATTCGCACAACGTTGTAGAATCCTGTATTTTACTCAAGACGGAAAACGATGGTGCAATTTTATATTTACTGCGAAAGTAAGAGGATGCGGTTATGGCATCACCAAATGTTTCAATATCGATGATGGAATTCCAGTATAGGCCCATGTGATTCATTTGTATGGATTTGAAGTGCTGCTGTTGCTGCGGCTGAGGATGGTGATCTCTTCCGTGTTTGTTCATGTGCAATGATGATGAATTTAAAGAAGTAGATGACGCGGAGGGTGGTAAAGATTTTTGTATGTGCAAACTCTCCAATGTAAGTCCACATGCAAACGGTTCGTTTGGATCTGATATACCACAATCTATCATACGCATAATCACAAGTAAGAAAATGAGATACATTAAATATATATATATAGATATAACTCAACAAGAACAACGTACCCTCCAATCGAATGTGAAAATCACGAATGTGCAGTTCCATGCGTTCAACAAGATCATTAAGTATACTGGAAGGATCATCGAATCCAAGCATCTGACGAAATATGGAAGAAAGATAAGCTGTCCTGGAAGAGTCCTCTTCATCTTCTTTACCTCTTCGACCATCACCACGGAGTTGAGCACGTCGACGATGTATTTGATCTCTTATATTGCGGTTGTGATTGTTATTATTTTGATATGTTAGATCATCATTGTGATTATATTTATTGATATTGGCTTCAATTGAAGTACTTTTTGAATGCTCGTTGGGATACACCTTCTCCTCGTCGCTCACTGCCTCCTCTTTCAGGGTCGATAATAGAATATATATTCCATCAATTACCACCACAATTTGACCTGTATATATATATATATATATATATATATATTTATATATTTATTAAAAGGTATATGAATATATACATAAATATTGATATTTTCTACTTCCAACAATCATGGCCATACATATGAATCAATAATGATCTTCAATACATAACTAACACAAAACAGAATACAAGACGGATTACATCCAAAATTAATTTCCAATTTCCTTTTCCTTTTCTATCCTTTCAACGTATATGCCAATCCACTCGCATATTTATACACACTTACAACATTTAAACATTCAAACATATTTCTAAATCTCCACAAAACAAGTCACAAATATCCAAATTAAACTCTAACAAAACGTACCGGAAGACAAATCTCCCTCGAACGATCCATGACCGTTAGCATTGGAATCTTGGTCCCTCGCCAAATTCAAATTGGAACGAGGACCAGGACTGCTGCGAACACTCATACTCGAGCCAATCTTCGCCCAGGGAACGCGCAATTCCAATCGACGAATTCCGCACCGGACACATCGAACTCCAACCTTCTTTAATTTTTCGTTTACAAGTTCCGGTCGAAGTTTCAAATCATCCAACGCAACAAAGCCGCTCCATAAGGATGCTGTGAAATCTACAGGATTATTCTGTCCGTCCGTCTCGAAGTATTTGGACAGGACGGATTGAAGGATTTTACTGAAGAGGCCTTCAAACATGTTTGTTTGTGTTTGTGTTTCTAATAATGATGATGTGAAACAATAATTTGGATGTCATGCGTCATGCGTCATAATGTGAGATTTGAGACTTGCATAAAAATTTTATGTTTTTTTGTGTGTGTGCATCTGCATCTCGGTTTCAAAGTTTTGTACGATGAATGTTACGAAGGCAGGTACGTCTGTACGTCTGTACGTCTGTACGTCTGTACGTCTGTACGTCTGTACCTTCGGGTCGTTCTGGATTCTGGACTCTTGACAATTGACAATTGACACATGGGCTGATTTGAGCTAATTCTATAGTAGACGTTTACAATGTCTTAATCATACTTCCTCTCCCTATATTTATTCCAATTTTTTTAGTGTATGACACCAAATCCAAATCCAAATTCTTAATTTTTTTCTTTTCGATATTGATATGTTAGAGAGAGAGAGAGAAAACGAAAACGAATAAGAAAAGAAGACAAGGAGGCAAATAAATAGATCTACTGCTCGTACGTTGACTGTTTGGTGGCATTTAAATGAAATTGCTAATGAAAACATCCGAGAGAGGAAATTGAACAAAAATTCTAGAGTGGACATAATAAATAATGAGGGGATCCAACTGGATGTGGCGTATAATTCTTCACGTGAACTTTTTGTTTGCCTACCCGATTTATCTTATGCTGGTATGCATTTCTATATATTGCTACTTATTGCTTTTTACTGGCTTCCTCTGCAGATCTGTCATGCTGTGCTACGGTATTTACATTATGTTGGATGAAACACCCCGGGTGTTCGGGAGATGGAATGAATATGAGACTCTTCGCTGTTGGGCTCGAAATAATATTTCGTTTAAATTGGTTCGAAATTTGATCGACATTCGTTTAGTACGATTAAGTCCTATGCTGGATCCGAAACATTCCTATATTTTTAGTTATCATCCACATGGTATCATTGGGTTAGGGGTGAATGCGGCGTTGGCGACCGATGCGTGTAACTTTCCGAGTGTGTTTCCTGGTATTAAACGTTCGACGTGTACTTTGAATGCTTCATTTTTGGTACCGTTTGCACGTGAGTGGTTCTTAGCGAACGGTTTCATATCGGCAAATAAGAAAACGATCGTTGGGAATCTGAAGAGAGGACAGAGTATCGTCCTTGTTCCTGGTGGGGCATTAGAAGCCTCTCACTCTAAACCCGGAACGTTCAGGCTCGTGCTGAGCCAACGAATGGGATTTCTACGAGTTGCAAGGGAAACGGATGTATACATTGTACCCTATTTGGGCTTTGGAGAGAACGAGCAATTCAACACTTTTGCTTCAAGCGCAGAAAGCCGCAGTGTTTTGCAGACCAAGCTCATCAAATTTTTTACTTTTTCTTTACCTTTATGTATGAATATTTTCCCCTTGAAAGGAAATAGTATTACAGTTGTAACAGGAAAACCAATAAAAATTGATTGTAGATATAATGGGAGAGGTGATGATATGGAATCTATCGAGAAGTTTCATTCTTTGTATTGTAAGTCGATTCAAGAATTATTCGATCTTCACAAGATAAAATATGGGGCTGAAGATATTAATATTGAAATCATATAACGAAACCTTAATTGCTTAAGAATATCCTCGATCCCAAATGTCACCTTTACTTACGAAAATTTATCATACATTTTTGCTTACAATCTTTAATTGAAGAATGAACATACGACGGAATCCATGTTGATTAGTATCCTTTTAAATTTTTTTTTTTGGTTTTCCATTATCGAGTGCACTTCCTCTAGATGTGATATTTTTCCTTTTGTGCATAGATATACTGCCGTTTCTCTTTTGTATATGCATTAAATGATCAATTTATCATCTTTAATTTCTATGATACATTAACGCAGGTAAACAAAATGATTAAATAGCTTTTACAAGACAATATTGGTGGATCATTATCCGCAATCATCGAAAAAGTATCAGCTTAATACTTGGATACTTAAAGAACTTATTTTGTGCAGCTTTCGAATTACGACAGACTAACATAGGAATTTTACACTCGAAAGTCTCACATACGATAAAAGAAAACGTAATTTTCTAATCAATTATACTAATAGCCAGAAGCTTAACGCCACCAAGCGTATTTTTAAATTATTAGAGGATGTACTTCTTCTAATGGAGTCGATTCGAATGTGTCTTCTTGGAATATTGGAATTTCTAACGCATCGTTTCATTGAGCAACGATGAAACCCGTTTACTGTTCGTCCTTTAATTTTTATTCTGAGATCATCGTTTTATAAAGGAACATGCCGATACAATGCGTAACACATAGATGCGACAAAACGGTCAATAACCGTCTTGCATACAAACTATTTTAGGAGCACATACAAGAGTAGAAGTTAACTAAATAAGTATACGGTCATAAACCTCTTCAAAAACCGGTAGGAAAGGGAGATAGACAAGTTGCGTAGTGAACTTTCTTGGAGTACAACGTAGCTCGCCAAGTGCCTTTACAAGTCTAACAAATCCTCCAATCTTTCCCGTGCACCTATTGTAAAACACCTCATCCTTCTTTGTGACGTTTTGTTCTGCATTTACTTAGGTTCGATTCTTTCAATTGAAAAATCACACTACATTTTCAAATCGTGAAGCCGAGGTGACAAAGACGTCTTTTTCTGGCTATTCGAAAGTCATAATGGTTATCTTTTGTCGTGCGAGAGCATCCAGAGGTTGCCTCTAAGCCCCAAATAATTGACTTGATAATAGCTTCGTGTACAATGGAATGTCCTTGCACATATGAGTAAATCTTTCAGAAACGTTCGGGCCAAGGCACCTAGAATTATAATCGTTATCCACTGCTCATCATCGAGTTCATCACCCTCAACTAATGATTGACTAACACAATTAATTACAAAATTAAGTAACATTGCACATGCTCTCAAAAATTCACTTGGTGCTTCCAACTTTACACTCAGTTTCTTTTTTATCCCCCACTTACCATTCAACCTACAAAAATGCATTTAGTCATTCATTTTATCGTTTCGTTCTGCCAAATTTGATATATTTAGGAAGTGAAACAGAACAAGCGCAGGACACACACACACACATACACACACACATACACGAGTGTCTGCTGCTGCTGCGAGTATCACGTATACTCGAATTATGTTCTATATATATCAAAATAAACCCAATGTATAAAATGACGGAAGAATTTAAACCATGAGCGAGGAACACCACAAACCATCCTCCGATGCCACTCACAAATCACCACGACGATCATCGGAGAAAAAAGATGTACTGGAGAAACTCGTATACTCCATGATGGAAAACAATCCCCTCAAGGGACCATCGGCCAGATTGCAGGATAAAATGAATCATAATATTAGTAATAGTAATAATCATAATCGTAACAACAATGACTCTTCTCTGACGCATCTCACTAAACGATTTACCAGTCTGATACAAAGCAGTCCCAACGGCATCTTGGATTTAAACGATGCGGCAGTGGCTTTGGGTATGCAAAAGAGGCGTATTTATGATATTACTAACGTGATGGAAGGTGTGGGTTTGATTGAGAAACGGTCCAAGAATGTCATTGCCTGGCGTGATGGCAAGAGTCTTAATAGTCAGTTTTTAATGCAGGGAGGAGATAACTCTATCATTAAGGATAGTGCGAACGAGAATGATGTGGAGCAACTTCGTAGGGATGTGAAGAATTCTTTCGAAGAAGACAATCGTCTGGATCTTTGGATTTCCAAAGCGAGGGAAGACATTGGCGAGCTGAAGAATTCAGGGTATTTGTACTGTACGAAAGATGATATTCCGGACGTGCGAACAGAAAGTGAAGTGTTTCTCCCTCAAGAGGAAATTTCTCAAATAGTGATTACAGCACCGACATCGAGTGTTCTCATATGTCCGTATCCAGAAGGCTTGAATCCAGATATCAAGTTATACGTATCCAGTAGTTGCCCATCTAAGGAAGAAGGGCAAAATCGAACTAGAAATCCAAAAAGAAAATTAGATTTACCCATTTCCAATATGGAACGAGAAAAGGTGATCGTAGATGATAAGGATGATGGGAAAATTGGTATTCATGTCATAAGTTCAGGTGTTCTTAATGAACTTAAACCATTCATGTTTGACATTTCCGTGAACAAACGTGAATATCCTTCTGGCTATCAAAATCTCGAGGGCATAAGCGATTTCTATAGGGATTGATTAGTCTGTGCCGTAGAGTACATCAATATGAGTTTTGATCAAGTATTTAGGAATAGAAGGGAGAAGTGTCAATCGCATGAGTAGGCAAATACAAGTTTGTAGCCTCAACTATCATTGATGTTTTGGTAATTTCATGCTTCGTTGCTAACAGCTACAAATCGCTTACATTAACGTTCACCCTCTTCATAAGTCAGTGTATAAGAATTAAACAATATACCAAGAGAATTTAAATAAGAATTAGATGATTGACACTGCATTTTTGATAAGAAATGTGCTTCTGTGCAAGGTGCGACTACGTACGAACAAATTGCTTTGGTCAAGAAAGTTCACTACATGTACGAATCGTACTTGTCGTCACCTCGTGGCTAAAATATTGATCATCCAGTACATGTATTAATTATAACATGTGTGTAAACTAAACATATAATAATGTACATGTATTAAATACATGTACATGTACAATGTACTTCGAAGTATGACAGAGAGATCTAACGACACGTGCGTTTTGCCTGATGCGTGTGTGCTTGGTAATTTCCACAAAGAAAAACATCCGGAACTACACAAAAGATACCAACAGCAACAGCTGACATCTTCTATCATGAACAATCAACACACACACACATATATATACGAGTACGTAGCATTTCACGTACACATTCAATATCAAGTGACAACTACAACGCCATCCTCGTACGAATCATTACAAATTAGCCAAAAGAATTAAGACACCTTGACGTCATCGAGAGAAAATAATTCCATTTTGAATGCAAGAAAAAAGTTCTGTTCGCTTGAACTAAGTCCCATCAGTTTGTTGTGTTGTGAGTTGTGTCTGAAGAAGAAAGAAAAGAAGGCCAACATTTTACAAGCACAACGGCACATCTCGTGTGGTTGAAGAAAAGGAAAGCTTACATTATAAAATATACAAAATCGAAGGAGGGAACAGCGGGAAGATCTCCTAATTTCTACTCATACGCACACACCCATCGACAGATCGTCATCCCCATCATCATGGCCATTCTAGCATCCTCCTCAGCTTCAACTTCAGCTTTAGACGGACACTACAGAATTTACAACAACCGTCCTCGTCACAGAACTCAAGGCTTGTTATTACGTACGACTGTTCTGGGAAAATTTCGTTTTCTTCGTCGAAAGGAACAATTTGTTTCGTCCACGGCACGACGCAATGCGTTTTGCTTATTAGGGCAGCAGCAGCAGCAGCAGCAGTCACACTTTAATGTGAAAGACTGTGGTACTTGTTGTACGGGAATGTGGCGTAAGGTTCAGTATAACGTCGATGGAACTGTGTTGAGAGGTCCATCGACATCCAAGACCAGTGGTATCCAGAAAAACCTTCATTATCAATGCAATTGGAGTCCCGCATCGATGAAGGAGCAGTTACACGGAGCAGCAGCTCTGGACGATCGATTCGTGATGCGGCTTACGTGTGCCTATGTGCATTCGTTTCCCATTGTAATGAGTGGGAGGTTGCTCGGAGGAGCGCCACCTGGGTCGGTTGACCAAGGTGCTTTGAAGGGAAATGAATGTTTAAGTAGCCAGGAAAGTTCTGTTCTGAACCGTGTTGTAGGTGCGTGTACTTGAAAGTTTCCATGTACTATCGTTTATATTTCATATATGTAACTATACAAATTCATATCGCTTGACACAGGTTGGTTGGATTGGGCGTTTATGGTTGATGGACAACTTGAGTCGTCCGATGCCGGAAGTGTATCCACATACGGTGAAGACTGCGAAGAAGAATTTCCCGCCATCGATTTAGTCGATAAATTAGCGGCATGGTTTATTTCTGAAGGATTTGGCGAAGACTTGAGCGAGGATCTTTTTCTCCATAAGGTGCCTCGTCAATATTCCCACCAATCCTCTCCAAGAAATCTTGTAGATGAAAACAGGTCTGAACCTATTGAGCAAGATCGCATTCCACTTAACTTAGAAGCATTTCTTTACGATGATACGTCTCCTCGTATAGATTACAATATCAATCAAATGGATATAACCAAGATGGAAATTAATGCTTCGAAGCATTTAAATTTGAAGTCAATTCATGAGTTACCCACAATAATTTACAATCCCGATAATGGTGGATCCCAAGGAGCGATAGACGAGAGCTGGAATATTTTACCTTCCGCCTCTAATTTGATGATGAATGAGAGTGATATTGGAGCACCAGTTTGTGTGATATGTCAAGAAGATTTTTTTCGCGGTGACAGGTTGCGTATTTTACCATGTGGACATAAGTTTCACATTGGTTGTATCGATCACTGGCTGTTGGGAACTAACACTGAAGAAGATTGTGTTACGAGCGGCTGCCCGACTTGTAAGAAGACCGTTACAGAGCATCAAGTAGAAGATGAAGTAATGGTTCAAGAAGACAATCATTTCCCATCTTGGGCATTTTTCAGGCTCGGAACAATCTTGTCCAAAGGAGGAAGTGGCACTTCCAGTGAGTCTTCAAACGACTTATAGAATACAAAGTTCTGTTTATGTCCTTAGCCTCTTCTATAATCGTGATAATTAACATCTAATGCCATACGCAAACTGTAATGTTATATCGTATATATGTTATAAAGTTAATGGGTATTTACTTGTTTTCCTACCGACTTTGATTATTGCATTTGTCTTGTGCTTTCTTAACTACTGGTAGTGAAGTTGTTACGTATTCAGAGTGTGATCGAAATCTTGTAATTTGTCGTATTCTTAAATGACCAATTTTATGTCTATATACATTATTGGTATGGACTTGGATATCATTTGTGCTCTCAAGACGACCGCGCAACTGCCGGGTAGCGCTTATTTCAAAAAGTAAGATACAACTCTCTAGGAAACCCTTACATCAAAAACAATTAAAGCGAAATCATATATGATCCACCTCAAACTTAGGATAACCTACGGACAAAACATGGTTTTTGCAAAAGGGGATCTGTGCCCGATTAAGAATATACTAAGCCGGCGCACGAAAACGTTTTCCCGATAAAAGTTTGTTTATTCTTTACGACACTTCAGATGCATATGGGTTATTTCGCCCAATATTACCTCATTGCCAGCATTATATTTATCGTAGATATCATTGTATTTTCATAATGTATTCTATGATATCCAAACACAAACGTACTGAATATTTTGTAGCTTGGTCAACATGTATATATTATTTTTAAATGTTTATCGTCGTTAGAGTACGCAAACGAAATCCTACGCCTAAATTTCAGTCCAGCGCCCCCTTTTCGCGTTTACACTCTGAACACCACTATTTTCATTTCTACATTTCTCCCGTTCCAACCTTCGATCCATTCGATCAGAAGCATCCTGAGAAAAAAACTGATACTGCATCATTTGCTCATTCCGTTCCGCATTAGAATTATTTCGTCCATTACTTGTACCTCTTGCATTTCCGTTTCCATCAGCACGATGCTGGTGATGATGACTATTTCCTTGGTTACTTGACGAATGGCTACCATTTCCATTCTTGGCACTAAGTAATTGCCCTGATGACACAACAGATTCCCTCGTCCCATGCAATAACGCAGGAACAACGTGATCGCGCTTTTCGGTTAAATTTTTCAGAAAAAGGCGACTGTTGCTTAGTTCGTCCAAAACAGGTTTTCGTAACAAGTACGAGGCGGAACTTTTACGCAAAATATTCAACTTATTTCCTGACTTGTGTGCCTGCGAGGTACATTTTGATAATGCATCGAGGACATTGTGATGCGTTATCAACTGCGAAGATGCCATTTCGCACATGAGCGTGAATTTATTCACACCGGCTTCTTCCCCTAGGGTAATTGCTGCCAGGGCCATGTCCATAGTCAACATCGGTTCACCTCTATTTGGCCACGCGGTACGTTTGTTATTCCCGTACGCGCTGTAGGTGCGCGGCACAGGGTGAGGATTCACAGCACGGGATTGCGAACCGGCTACAAAAGCCTCGTACCCGAGAGGGACACATCGGTTGGTATACAAAAACTCTAGTAATAACTTCACAACTCCTGGAGAATGGTTTTCGATAGGTACGCGTAGTAATTTGTTGTTATAGTTGTTGCTACTGCTGTGATTGTTGATGTTGTTGTAGCAGCTGTATCCGAGAGGAGTCGCCATGTCCATCTCTTCTTCGTCTTGCATGACCACTACTGCCTCGTTGTTGCCGTTGCAAGTGGAGGCATGAGACACCTCACGACGAGGTAAAGAGGTTGAGTCATGATTTGAAAAATCCGCCGCGGGGAGGCGCTTGGGATGACCGCTAGGGCTAGCTTGATTGGAATTCCTACTCATCAACTCGTGATCCATATCATGATCTTTATCACATTGGTTGTCATTCTTTTCGTTTAACGGCATCTCTTCTTCTATGCAAATGGCCGGCTGTACGTTCCGTTCGCGTTCTAATCTGACCTCTTCGGCCACTTTACGCTGCTTCGAAATCAAGTCGCGGAACCAATCGCAGCGTAGAGATAACACGCTGGAATGTGCCCGCACGAGCGTGTTCAACACTTCTTGCCCGTTTACAGTGCCTCGACAGTCCAGAACCACATCGGCCCATTCCCCGTCCATGAGGCCGCACTTGAGGTCCTGAAAGTAGGTTCGGTCCATTTCTTCTTGGCGACGACCTATTTCGGCTAATTTAGCTCGTTCGACAGACCGATTCCGGCGCACTTGAACCACATCCCCCTTCATCAGAGCACACTGATCTGCCGTCATATCGCGCACATCTTCATAGGAGAATATATCGTTGTGGACAAATTCCACCTCGTTCAATTGAATTAGCTCGTTATGCGAACTTTGAAGGTTCACGTTGTATATGTACTGTTCGATTAATTTACCAATCTTAGTAGCCTTTTCCATCCCGATGCTTATTTTAGTACCGACTTTTAATTTAGGAACGAGCGCTTCTAAATTTTCGATGCATATTATTAAGTCACAATCGGCCGTGCGTCTCTGCGGTTCGGATGGATTTCGATTGTTATTATTGTTATTATTATTAATATTATTATTGTTAGAGGACGAATTGGATTTGTCATTTGGCATGCAAGCAATTCCTCCATCGATGACACCTTCTCCTAATCCATTGTCTTCTGCCGCCGCAGCCGCCACTAATGCTATGTCATTTTGAAAATTTACATCATTGTTGTCGTCGTTGTCGAGGGCATTGTTGTTATCGTTTGGTTCTTCGTCGATGTTCGGGTTTGGATTATTGTTATTGTTGTTATTGTTATTGTTGTTATCATTGTTATTTAATTGCTGGTTATGATGAGCTTCTGGCTGTGCATCGACGTCCATTGTTGTGTTGATAAATATAATGAATTAGGAAATGGTAATGCTGAATGCGGATTTGATTTTCATGAAAGAGACACACGTGTATAATGTAGACTATGAATGGTGGAATGGATGAAAGGCTTGGTTGTGTGTTGTGAGAGTTGAAAGCTAAGAGGGTTGTGGTTGTGGTTCGCATAGGTGCACGCATAGGCACGTGGGCATGCACTCTTTTTCGTGTTCGTTCGTCACGTATTACGGAGTACCGGTATATTGATTTGATTGGTCGTCTGTTCTTCAGTTAGGAAATGTATTATCAGAGTAAGGCAGTCGGCATTCTTCTCTATCATTCGTATGCCTTTATGTAATTTTGTATGCGTATATATAAAATACGATTTTATATATAGCACATTGCAAGAACAGAGAAATAATTAGCTACACGTTTACTGGCATTCGTACAATTTACATGTTTTAAATCTTTCGGCGCTCCTTCTTCAAATGATATTCCCTATTTTATTCAAATTTAAGTTTTCAATTAAACATACCTACGTAATATGGACTTTTTCTTCACGTTCACGTCTGAAAAATACGGATATATGAAAATTTAAGTCCTTGTTGCAAAATTGTGGTACAGCTGATATGCCTGTATCCTCATGTATTTTCGAAAATGAACATTATGTTTTCCTATAAATTTAGTATTTCGAACGATGAACAAAAGAAAACATCAATTTTATTATAATCATCGCGACAAGGCTCTGTTAGCTTTGAAAAGTCCAAAGTACTTCGTAGGTAATAAGGGAGTATCAATCAAGCATCAACAATAGAAACCCGCGATATAAAATTTTTTGTAATCCTCTAATCACCCAGCTGAGTTTGCGAATATTTGAAAGTGAATACAACATGTACACTGAATTTGGAAAAAAATGAAATTTAAAAACGTACCGGATCTCTAATAAGCTTGAAAAAATGAATTACTGGTTACCGTAAAAATTCACAAAATGCGCTTTGACCACATTATGAACTATAGTGCATGCATTTCAGTTAAATTTTCTTTTTTACGTTTTCTTTCATGCTATAACGAACTACTGGTATACCAGAAAATGAAAACAAAATGGTTGCCAATTTTAGTTTCTGTTTTCGTTCACGGCTAGGTTTGGTACAAAAGGTTTGGATGAAAGCAGAACGAAAACATTCATTGTGCAACATCTTTTCTCGGAAAACAGAAAGTTCGGGGAGGTCGATGATAAGATTGCCATCGGAAAACAGTATGCCACACTTGCAATAAATTGCGCGCAAAATTAGCGTCTTGCCATTTACTTTCGACGCATATGGTGACCTTAATCCAAGAGCTGATACCTTCCTTCGTAAACTTGCTTACTTGCTTTACTTCTCGGTAAGATTGATCATACAAATAGGTTATTTCCATGATATCTGATCATGGATTGCTTTTATCAGTTCTACACAATTTCGTTTTGAAGAGAACCTGAGCTTTGAGGTTTAAGAATAGAATGAGAATTCATTTAGGACGGATTTAAATACACGACACAGGAGATCTTCTGTTTTTCTTGCCGGTGCTCACAAGATATTACCAGCTGCGTTGAAAAAAAACGATCTGAATCATTGAAAGATTCATCCGGAGTTCCGAAGAACAGAAGCTCCATCCAACGAAGAATCGTCTTGAAAGTTTTTCTACAGGAAGACTCTATCTCTCTAGAGAGCGCATGATTCGAAGAAGTTTGCGGTTGCATGAAATTTGACACATCGACAGCTCAAAATCTGATCGACTGACAAATGGCCTGAACATACCGAAGAGGAAAATGAAAACTGCAGGAAGTGATGAATAATCATGAAGAAAATCTCGCAAAAACAATCGGGAATTGCGAAAGCATAGACAATAATATCCAACGATATTGAGATCATGTCGTAAGGTACGTAAGAGTCATGAATTTCTTGATTATAAGTTCAAAATAGTCAAAATCTGAGAGTTCAATAAAATTCAAAAGTTATAAAAACTGACACTTAAATCTAGTAAATTGAAACAGTCAAGCCTGGTATTAAACTCCTATTTCTCTTCTCTCGTAGCCTTTGTATCTCCAATTACGAAAACTAGATAGGAAAATGCCTGCTCACTGCAGGAAAAATCATCCGACCTTAGCCATAACTAAAACGCCTTATAACAGTTACGTAACAATTACTCTTCGTCATCCTTTTCCTTCACAAGAAGGACATGGCCTTCATTATCTTCTTCGAGATGGAACACGCCCGGAACGGTATTCTCAGCAGTCAACTCACGGTGACCACGCAACTGCGCGAAATCGGCGAAAACGTTGACACTGCCAAAGACCAAGACTAGAAGAGCTGAAACTTTCATTTTGTTCTGCTGTTATTTTACAAATATTAAATCAAATGAGAAAGAATTTATGTTCTAAAATGTCTCTGGTTCTGCCATGCCCATACGCGAGGGAAAACCCGAATGCAAGAGGTTTCGGAAACAAGATGGAGGGAGAACTCGGCTGAAGCAGTCCGGAGAAATGTCGTTAATTCGACAAGAGATGTAGGGAAACCTGAGCAGAAAATTAGCTTCTCTACGAACTAAAAATGTCAAAAAACTGAGAGTTCGCCAGCATTGGATGATTCACATATCAATTATTCAATGGATGATCGTTGATCGTCGTCGACAATCGATTGCAATCTAGCGCTTTCATGTAAGATCAACTTAGAGAGTAACCTACGAATGCAGAGTACCGGCAGTTTATGTTTTGATTACTTCAGGCCGTTCCATACACGGTAGCACGAAGCACGAAAACGAGAACGAACTTCACAAGTTCATTCTCGTTTTTACAGTTTCGTTTACCGTCCCACACCCTGAAACGAGAACGAACCTCTTTCTTTTGCGTTACAAACAGACAAACACCAGACAAACGTAAGACAAAACATTCTCCAAACTCACACATCACCATGGGCAATACACAGTCAAATCGCAACCC
>Ga0115008_10000538_pt1 | contig 28628 bp, 28 predicted proteins | sample FraStrMetagenome_FD_87164 | JGI IMG/M metagenome (GOLD analysis project Ga0115008, IMG submission 87164) | Marine eukaryotic phytoplankton communities from Arctic Ocean - Fram Strait ARC3M Metagenome | ecosystem: Environmental > Aquatic > Marine > Oceanic | place: Fram Strait | collected... | reverse complement strand
TTATTTTCAGGGAAAGCATAACAAAAGTTATGAGAGAACTTATGGTTGGGCTTGGGTTTTAAAATTAGCAGAAGCACTCCATACATGGGATGATAAAATTGCAAGAGAATTAGAGGATAATCTTCAACCTCTTACTGATTTAATTGTTCAAAAATATTTAGATTTTATTCCAAATCTAAATTATCCAGTTAGAGCTGGAGAACATCCTAATACTGCTTTTGGATTAACTTTTGCATGGGATTATGCTTTAGCTGTAGGTGATGAATCTATGCTTGAAATGATAAAAAATAGCGCTAGAAAATTTTATTTAAATGATTCAGACTGTCCAATCTCTTGGGAGCCCAGTGGTTATGATTTTTTATCGCCTTGTTTGCAGGAAGCAGCAATAATGAAGCGAGTATTGCCTCGAAAAGTATTTATAAATTGGTTTGCTAACTTCTTGCCTCAATTAAAAGATATTAACTATCAATTAGCAGTTGGTGAGGTTTCAGATAGAACAGACGGTAAATTGGTACACTTAGATGGCGTAAATTTTTCTAGAGCATGGGCTTTGTTTGACATTGTTAAGGATTTACCATCCTACAATCATTTAAAAAAGATCGCTTATGAGCATATTAACTATTCTTTGCCTAATGTTGTTGGTGATTCCTACGAAGGAGGTCATTGGTTGGGGAGTTTTGCTATTTATGCATTAAATTCTGCATCAAATGACTAAGAATTGGTTTAAAAATTCAGGCCCAGGAACTCTTGTAGCTGCTGCATTTATAGGGCCAGGAACCGTTACTTTATGTACATTAGCAGGAGTTAATTTTGGCTTTCATTTACTTTGGGCCATGGTATTGTCCATTTTAGCTACCATTGTATTACAAGAAATGGCTTCTCGTTTGGGAATCATATCACAAAAAGGCTTGTCTGAGGTCATTAGAGCTGAAATTAAACACCCAATAATCAATAAATTAATAATGCTGCTTATTTTGTCGGCAATTGTTGTAGGAAATGCTTCCTATGAGGCAGGGAATATTAGTGGAGGTATATTAGGATTAGAAACTATTACAGGAGAATTAAGAATTGCTTTGGGAAACTATTCACTCAATATATTGAGTTTTGTGGTTGGAATTATAGCCTTTATATTACTTTACATAGGGAATTATAAATTTCTGGAAAGAGTATTGGTAATGCTAGTAATCATTATGAGTATCTCTTTTTTAATTACGGCTTTTTTAACAAAACCAGCTATTTCTGATATATTAAAAGGTGCTCTAACCCCATCATTTCCTGAAGGTAGCTTATTAACAATACTAGGCTTAGTAGGAACTACTGTAGTGCCCTATAATTTATTTTTACATGCATCTTTAGTCAAAGAAAAATGGAATAACCCTAAAGATTTAAAAGCGGTAAGAAAAGATACTATTATTTCTATTGCTTTGGGAGGACTTGTTTCCATGGCTATCATTATTTCAGCCTCATCTATAGGTTTGGGAGAAATTTCTAGTGCAGCAGACTTAGCGAAAAGTCTAGCGCCTTTGTATGGAGATTTTGCAAGTTATTTTTTAGGGATTGGGTTATTTGCTGCAGGAATTACCTCAGCAATTACTGCACCTTTAGCCGCAGCATATGTAGCCAGAGGATGTTTTGGATGGGAATCTGGACTAAAATCAAAACAATTTAGAGCTGTCTGGTTTCTAATCTTATTATTAGGTGTTGTATTTTCATCTTTGGGTATTAAGCCTATAGAGATCATTAAATTTGCACAGGTAGCTAATGGTATTTTACTTCCGGTAGTAGCAGGAATACTCCTTTGGATGGTCAACAAAAAAGTAGTTTTAGGAAATTATGTGAATTCTAAATTCCAAAATATTTTAGGATTTATTATTTTGATTGTAACTATTTTTCTTGGGTTAAGAGGCCTAGACAAAGTTTTTGAATTTAATATTTTTTAATGATAGATATTAATTGCGATCTGGGTGAAGGGTTAGATAATGAGCACATCATAATGCCACTTATTTCTTCTTGTAATATTTCTTGTGGAGCACACGCAGGTTCCATTGAAATTATAGATAATGTAATTCAGCTGGCGATTCAACATAAAGTAAAAATAGGAGCACATCCATCATTTCCTGATAGACAAAATTTTGGGCGTAAAGTTTTGGATATTTCAAATAGTAACCTTCAAAAAAGTTTAGAAGATCAACTTATTGTTTTTAAAGAAAGAGCACTGCTCCAAAACGCATCTATTCATCATGTAAAACCACATGGTGCTTTGTATAATTTAATTGCTGTAAATCGAGAAAAAGCTTCGGTAGTTATCGCTGCAATTCAACATGTTTTTGAAGCTGTGAAATTATATGTGCCTTATCAATCAAGGATAGAAGAAGTTGCTATACAAAGTGGGGTAGAAATTGTTTATGAAGCTTTTGCCGATAGAACGTATAATGAAGATTTGAGTTTGGTCTCAAGAACTTTATCCAATGCGCTTATAGTAGACAAACATGAGGTGTTAAAACAAGTGCAAAAAATATCAGATAAACAATTGGTAACTACTGTAAACTTTCATGAAAAAGAGATTAAAGCATCTACTTTTTGTGTTCATGGAGATACTAAAAATGCCATCGAAATATTGCAGTATTTACACGAACATATCCATACGAAGTAATTGAAGTTTCAACTCACATATAAGTTTTTTGGAAGGTCAGCAATTTTAGTAGAATGGCCTGCAAACATTTCGCAAGATATTATTCAAGATATTATTTCTTTTGAGAGACAGGTCAAAGAAATAGATTCTATTTTAGATACAATCATTGCTTATAATTCTCTGCTTATTAGGTATCAAAATCCAATTGTAGATAAAGAACTTACGATTAGTCAACTTAAAAAGAAATCTGCAGCGTCATCCCATTTGACTAAACAAGATCAATTTTTATGGGAAATCCCTGTTTGTTATGATGCTTCTTTTGGTATCGACCTAGAGGAAATTGCCAATAAAAAAAAATGTAGTGTAGCGGATATTATCAGATTGCATACAGAAACAGATTACTTAGTTTATTTTATTGGTTTTCAGCCAGGATTTCTTTACTTGGGTGGGCTGCATCAAAACCTTCATGTTTCCAGGAAATCTAACCCAAGAGTTCGAGTAGACAAAGGATCTGTGGGTATAGGTGGTGCTCAGACTGGAGTTTATCCTCAAAATAGTTCTGGGGGATGGAATATCATTGGAAAGTCTCCTCTAAATTTTTTCAATATGAAGGCTACAAATCCCTGTTTTGCTAAACCAGGTGATCGCATTCAATTTGTTGCTGTAGACATTCATACTTTTTATGAAATAGAAAGAGAGGTCATAAAACAAGAATTTATCATTAAAAAAAGACCATTATGATAGCAATTTTACATCCAGGCATTTATTGTTCTGTCCAAGATCAAGGTCGTTTTGGTCATACAAAGATGGGTGTTCCACAAGCTGGGTGCGCGGATACCTATGCGGCAACAATGGCCAATGCTTTATTGAAAAATCATGAGAAAGACGCCCTTATAGAAATTACTTTTGGACAAGGGAAATTTAAATTTACATCCGATACTTATATCTGTTTAACTGGTGGTGATTTTTCTCCAAAATTAAATGGGAAATTAATAAAGATGCAATCTGTATACTTTATAAAAAAAGATTCAGTTTTATCATTTGGTAAAAGAGTTTATGGTGCTAGAGTTTATTTGTCTGTTCAAGGAGGTATTCAAACTGAAAAAGTGTATGGTAGCCGAAGTTTTTTTGATGGAATTACTCAGCAAAAATTAGGTAAAGGCGCTATGCTACCTATACTACCTGTTAAGGAGCGTACAGAAACTAGTTTATCTAAAGTTCGGGTAACTGATAAACATTTTACAACACTGTATTTACCTTGTTTAAAAGGACCAGAGTTTTCCAAACTCAACAAAGAACAGCAGCATAAATTGTTTACTCCTTTCTCAATATCAGATGATAATAATAGGGTAGGATATCGGCTAAAAGAATCTTTAGAAAATAACTTATCTTCAATACTTACATCGGCAGTCTTGCCAGGAACAGTTCAAATCACTCCGTCTGGAAAATGCATTATTTTAATGCAAGATTGCCAAGTAACAGGAGGATATCCAAGAATTCTTCAATTATCTGAAATTGCTGTAGCAAGGGTCAGTCAAAAAATATCAGGTGATAAAATACAGTTTATAGTAGAGGACTACTGATAATCTAATACATAAAAAATAGTATTTACTTTACATTAAGAGCTCCAATTTCGTTGTTCCACAGTAATTTATTATAAGCTGGAATCACTTTCTGGATTAGTTCCTCTGACCTATTTTTTAACTCAATCCATTCCTTATTTAGTTCTTCAAGTCTGTTTTTTGAGGCTGAATTTAGTTTAGGGATGCTGCTGTCATTTTGGTTCATAAGAAAGATATATTCTGCAGTAAATTTATTTGGAAAATTTTCCACATCGTCATAAGCTTTAGACTTTCGTTGAACCATATCTTCATCCCAAGATTTTAGTTGTTGGATTATAGCTTCTCCTTTAGATTTTAAACCTATATATTTTTGTTCTTTAGGTAATTCCTTGATAATCTTTATTAATTGACGTTGAGTCTTTTTCAATTTATTTACTCTGTTATGCATATCTGTAAGATTTGCCTCAGTTATAATTTTAAACTTATGCGTTTCTAGATATTCATCTTTAGAAATATTATATAGTGGATTTGGTAATATGCTAAATGATACTTCAGATATTTTATCCTCTTGTTTTAGCGATGCTGAATATAAATTTGGCATAGCTTTATGACCTCTGTAAGACCCTTCTATATAAGCGGTGGGTATTCCAGGTAAACTTTGATGTCTCATATCCCATACAAACCGATTAAGTCCAATATTATTTGATAAAGTTGGTTCGGGTGATGGACCACCGGGATATCTTTGGTAATTAAGGTTGGACTTTGAACGAATAGTTCTAACTACATTTCCATCTTTATCTTTTATTTCTAAAGTTAACTCCTTATTTTTTGATTTCCTAGGTAAATAGTAATAGAACACAACTCCATTAGCAGGGTTTACACCCTCCGAATCATCAGTTCCAGAAAAGTTCTCAGATGAGTAGTTTAATTGACTTCTCCAGTTTCCTATAATTGCATCCTCTGGGGTAAGTAGTTTAAAAGTTGTTTTGTTACCCTCAAACTGCCTTAGTAAACCTAGGTCATCTAATACCCAAAAAGATCTTCCCATGGTAGCTATAGTTAAATCGTTATGGCTAATTTTTAAATCTGTAATTGGTGTTATTGGTAAGTTTAATTGAAATGATTTCCATACTTTTCCTCCATTCCAAGAGATATACATCCCTAATTCTGTTCCAGCAAAAAGTAAGTTTTTTTGCTGGGTATCTTCTCTTACCACTCTTGTAAAAGCACCTGAAGGAATCCCTGAACTAATATTAACCCAAGATTTTCCGTAATTAGTGGTTTTATATATAGCAGGGGTATAATCGTTGAATTTGTAACGAGTGGTGGCTATATAAGCTGTAGCCTTGTCATGAGGAGATACTTCAATTGAATTAATTAGGGTTTCAGGTAGATTTTTAGGAGTGACAAGCTCCCAAGTTTTCCCTCCATTTTTTGTGATTTGCAATACTCCATCATCTGTTGCAGTCCAAATAACTCCTTGTTCATGAGGTGACTCAGTTACATAAGATAAAGTACCATAATTTTCTGCTCCAACAGCTTCATTCGTATAAGGGCCTCCACCTTTACCTTGTTTCTCTTTTTCGTTATTAGATAAATCAGGAGATACTTCAGACCAATTTTTACCATTATCTGAAGTTTTTAGTAATAATTGTGCTCCATGATAAAAAGTATTTTTTTCATGTTGAGACCAAATAATAGGAGCATTCCAGTTGTATCTGTACTTCATGTCCTTTGAGTCTCTCCCTAAATATTGGATGGGAGCTGCCATAATTTGAGTGCTTGCCTTTGCTTTTGTATCTAAAATTTCAATTGTTCCTAAATAGCTTCCACCCAATACATATCTAGGATTATCTGGGTTAAAAGCTAAAAAGGCACTTTCACCTCCTGCAGAAGCAGACCAATTTTGTTCATTTATACCACCACTTCCTAATGCTAAACTGCTAATCTTTACAGAAGAATTATCTTGTTGACCACCATAAATATTGTATGGAAATAGATTATCTGTATTTATCCTGTAAAATTGTGCAGTAGCCATTCGATTCTGAGGAGACCACGATTTTCCATAATTATAAGATACAGCAGCACCACCATCATTGGCAATAATAATATTTTTATTATTGGTTGGATTAATCCAAAGGTCATGGTAATCTCCATGGGTACCTGTAATTCTAGACCAAGTTTTACCACCATCAATAGAGCGTTGGGCACTAGCATTAAGTACATATATCTTTTCCTCGTCTGTAGGATCTATAAACAGCTCAATATAATACCATGCTCTTTGAATTAAACTATGATCAGATGAAATTTTAGACCAATTCTTTCCTGCATTATTAGAGACAAATAACCCACCCAATTCTTTATTGGAATCACTTTCAACTAAAGCATATACTTTTTCAGAATTTGAACGGCTAACTGCTATAGCCATTTTACCCTTCTCTTTTGGCAAGCCATTGTGAATTTGATTCCATGTGATTCCTCCGTCAGTTGTTTTGTAAAGACCACTTCCTGGACCTCCGCTTATAACTTTCCAAGGCAATCTTTGATGTTCCCACATGGCTGCATACATTACCAATGGATTATTATAGTCCATGGATAATTCTGAACATCCAGTTAAACTATTTACATAAAGAATTTTATTCCAAGATACACCGCCATCAACTGATTTAAATATTCCTCTTTCTTTGTTTGGACCATATAATGCACCTTGTGCAGCCACAAAAACAATATTTGGATTTTTAGGATGAATTACTACTCTAGAGATATGTTGGGTGTTTTTTAAACCTATATTTTTCCATGTTTTACCGGCATCAGTAGATTTGTATACACCATCTCCGTAAGATGTCATCACCGCTCTTGGAGCATGTTCTCCCATTCCTACATAAATGATATTTGGATCACTTTCTGAAACTGCAACTGCACCAATTGAGCTAGTTTTAAAATAACCATCAGAGATATTTTTCCAAAGTTGGCCACCGTCTTCAGTTTTCCACAATCCTCCACCTGTATTCCCCATATAATATGTCATTGGATCACCTATTACTCCAGATGCAGCAACAGACCTTCCACCTCTAAAAGGTCCAATATTTCTATACTTGACAGGATTGAATATAGAATCTATAGATTGTGCAAAAGAACTTGAGATTAAGAAGAGTAATAGCAAAGAAAAACTTGTTTTTTTCATGTTTTTGAATTTATTGAGTCAGTTTTTGAAAATCATATTCAGTTTATCAAATTTAATAAAAATAACAAAGCTATTTTTTGGTTTCAATTAAAAATAGGAAAAAAAAGTACAAAAAAAAACACCTCGTTTGAGGTGTTTTTTTTATAAAGTATCAACTTTTTTAAGAATTTTCTGGAGTTGATGGTGTTGAAGGTGGAGGAGGAACGTCAACATTTTCATCTAGAAATATGTCAACAGCATTACTTACCTCTTTTTCAGTTCCATTAAAACTCTGTTCTTTTGAAGTAGTTTTTCCATTTTCTGTTACTGAGTATATAACCACGGCACTAAATGATCCATCATCATTTTTTGTCATGTTAACTCTCACATCTTTAATAGCTTCAGAATCTTGTTCATTAGTAGAATTTACTGTAACTTCAATAGTTTCTGAATGCTCATTGTTTTCAGCACTATGTCCTCCTAAGATAGGAGCAATTACTAATCCAATTAAACACGTTAGTTTAATTAGAATATTCATAGATGGTCCAGAGGTGTCTTTAAATGGATCTCCAACTGTATCTCCAGTTACTGCTGCTTTATGAGCCTCAGAACCTTTGTAAGTCATTTCTCCATTAATCTCAACACCTGCTTCAAATGATTTTTTAGCATTATCCCAAGCACCTCCAGCATTATTTTGGAAGATTGCCCATAATACTCCACTAACTGTTACACCAGCCATATATCCTCCTAACATTTCTGCAATCGCTAAATTATCCATACCAAATAGCATTGGAACAAAAGCAATAACTAGTGGGAAACCTATAGTTAATAAACCTGGTAACATCATTTCTTTTAGGGAAGCTTGTGTAGAAATAGCAACACACTTATCGTATTCTGGCTTTCCAGTTCCTTCCATAATTCCAGGAATATCCTTAAACTGACGACGAACTTCTTGTACCATTTCCATAGCAGCTTTACCTACAGCATTCATTGCTAATGCAGAGAATACTACTGGTACCATACCACCCACAAATAACATGGCTAATACAGGTGCTTTAAAAATATTAATTCCATCAATTCCTGTAAATGTTACATAAGCAGCAAATAAAGCCAACGATGTTAATGCGGCAGAAGCAATGGCAAAACCTTTACCCGTTGCAGCTGTTGTGTTACCTACTGAATCTAATATATCTGTACGCTCTCTAACAATTGGTTCTTGCTCACTCATTTCTGCAATACCACCAGCATTATCAGAAATAGGCCCAAAAGCATCAATTGCTAATTGCATAGCTGTAGTTGCCATCATCGCAGAAGCTGCAAGAGCTACACCATAAAATCCTGCAAAGAAGTAAGATGCCCAAATGGCACCTGCAAATAAGATTACTGAAGGAAAGGTAGAAATCATACCAGTAGCTAAACCAGCAATGATATTTGTACCAGCTCCTGTGCTAGATTGTTGTACTATTTTTAAGATTGGAGATTTACCTAATCCTGTATAATATTCTGTTACTGAAGAAATGACAGCACCAACTACTAAACCAACTAGAGTTGCATAAAATACACTCATTCTAGATACTTCTTTTAATCCTTCTCCAAAAAATTCCATATTCATTGTTTCTGGAAGCATAAACGTACACAACACATAACATGAAACAGCTACAAGTACAATTGAAGTCCAGTTTCCTATATTTAAAGCGCTCATAACTTGAGCTTCTTTTGCGTCGTTGTCGTTAATTTTTACAAGCATTGTCCCTATAATAGAAATGATGATACCTGTACCAGCAATTGCCATTGGCAATAAGATAGGTCCTATTCCTCCAAAGGCATCTGAAATACTACCTCCCATGTCTTTAATTACATAGTTACCTAATACCATTGCAGCTAGAACCGTAGCTACATAAGAACCAAATAAATCAGCTCCCATACCAGCAACGTCTCCAACATTATCTCCAACATTATCTGCAATTGTAGCAGGGTTTCTTGGATCATCTTCAGGAATTCCTGCTTCAACTTTACCAACTAAGTCAGCACCTACATCTGCAGCTTTTGTATAGATTCCTCCACCAACACGTGCAAACAATGCAATAGATTCAGCTCCTAAAGAGAATCCTGCAAGTGTTTCTAAAACAATGGTCATTTGATCTACAGAAAAAGTTCCTTCTGCTCCCCCCATAAAATAATTATAGAATAAGATAAAAAAACCTGTTAACCCTAAAACGGCTAAACCAGCTACACCTAATCCCATTACAGTACCACCACCAAAAGAAATTTTAAGTGCATTTGGTAAACTTGTACGAGCAGCTTGTGTTGTTCTTACGTTTGTTTTTGTAGCGATCTTCATTCCAATGTTTCCTGCAAATGCAGAAAAGATGGCTCCAAAGATAAAAGCGACTACGATTAACCAGTGTGTAGTTGGAACTACTAATGATACAATCGCCAATAATATACTTACTATGATTACAAAAATTGCAAGAAGTCTATACTCTGCGTTTAAAAAAGCTAATGCTCCTTCATAAATGTGGTCTGAAATTTCTTTCATCTTTCCGTCACCAGCGTCTTGTTTCATAACCCATTTCTGTTTGACTATCATGTAGACTAGTCCTAAAAGCGCCAAAGCTATTGGCATGTAAATCATCATTGATTCCATATTATTTTTTATTTTAATAATTTGCTCGGCAAAAGTAGTAAAATAGAGCCAAATAGAAAAGCCCTTTCATCTAGAATATGAAAGGGCTTTAATAAAGTTTAGATTGGTGCTTTTTTTATTAAAAAAGCTTCACTTTTGGTAGTAGTTTTTAATCTTTTATTAATTTTAAGTGAATATGAAATATTTTTATTTATTTAAAACTTCTTTGACAGCTTTTATCACATCCTTGCTATTTGGTATCCATGCTTCAAGTAAAACTGGAGAATATGGTGCAGGTGTATCTGCTGTTGTTATTCTTTTTATTGGGGCATCTAAGTAATCAAATGCTTCATCTTGTATTCTGTAAGTTATTTCTGTAGAAACACTACCAAAAGGCCAAGCTTCTTCTAAAATTATCAATCGATTGGTTTTCTTAACAGATTCTATAATAGTGTCATGATCTAATGGACGAACAGTTCTTAAATCGATAATTTCAACAGAAATTCCTTCTTTTACCAATTCATCTGCAGCCTTGTAGGCTTCTTTTATTATTTTTCCAAATGAAACAATTGTAATGTCTGCACCAACCCTTTTTACATCTGCAACCCCTATAGGTATGATGTATTCCCCTTCTGGAATTTCCATTTTATCACCATACATTTGCTCAGATTCCATAAAAATAACCGGATCATCGTCACGAATTGCAGCTTTTAATAATCCTTTTGCGTCATATGGGTTAGAAGGAACAATTACTTTTAATCCTGGTGTGTTGGCAAACCAATTTTCAAATGCTTGAGAGTGAGTTGCACCAAGTTGACCAGCAGAACCTGTTGGTCCTCTAAAAACAATTGGACAGTTAAATTGACCCGCAGACATTTGTCTGATTTTTGCTGCATTATTAATAATTTGGTCAATACCTACCAAAGCAAAATTAAAGGTCATATATTCAACAATAGGTCTATTTCCATTCATGGCAGAACCTACAGCTATTCCTCCAAAGCCCAGTTCTGCGATAGGAGCATCTATTACTCTTTTTTCACCAAATTCATCTAACATCCCTTTACTTGCCTTGTAAGCTCCATTATATTCTGCAACTTCCTCACCGATAAGGTAAATAGATTCATCTGTGCGCATTTCTTCGCTCATCGCTTCACAAATAGCTTCCCTAAACTGAACTGTTTTCATGTTTTGATTTTCTGTTAATTAATAACTGAGTGCAAAAATAAGTAAAATATGAGTAAAAAAATCTAATTTTTTTTGTAAAAATCGATAACGTTTTCTTTAATCTTTTTTGAGAATTGAAACAAAAATTCTGTGACTTTTTAAATACATAATTGAAGAGTACTGGTTAGCTAATATTTGATAGTTCTCGTCGGATAGATTGTAAATATTTGAGTAAAATACATATTTGTTATTATTTCAAAATTTCGTGAATGATTTATAGAACCACACATATAAATGATTATTATTTTAAAAAAATACTATGCATGCATAGTATTTTAATTTTTTGTAGTATCTTCGTATCATCAAAATCAAAATAAAAATTAAATGAAAATATTAGTATGTATTAGCCATGTTCCTGATACCACTTCAAAAATTAATTTCACTGATAACAACACTAATTTTGACACCAATGGGGTGCAATTTGTGATCAATCCGTATGATGAATTTGTGTTGACAAGAGCCATGTGGTTTAAAGAAAAACAAGGAGCTACGGTAACAGTTGTAAATGTTGGGTCTGCTTCAACAGAATCTACACTAAGAAAGGCTTTAGCTATAGGAGCAGATAATGCTATTAGAATTAATGCAGAGCCTAAAGACGGAATGTCTGTGGCAAAAGAAATTGCTGCTGTAGCAAAAGAGGGTGCCTATGATTTAATTTTAGCGGGTAAAGAATCAAGTGATTATAATGGACAAATGGTTCCGGGTATGATAGCGGCTCTATTGGGTTATAACTTTGTAAACGGATGTGTTCAAATGGATGTAGATGGAACTCACGTAACAGCCACTAGAGAAATTGACGGTGGAAGTGAATCATTGCAAACTAGTTTACCTTTAGTAGTTGGAGGTCAAAAAGGAATAGTAGAAGAGTCCGATTTACGTATTCCAAATATGAGAGGTATTATGATGGCTCGAAAAAAACCATTAAATGTTATAGAGTCTACAAACTCTGATAATGCTACAAATTCAGTATCCTTTGAAAAACCAGCACCAAAAGGAGCTGTAAAACTTGTAGATGCTGAAAATATTGATGAATTAATCAATTTATTACACAACGAAGCAAAAGTAATTTAATCATAAGAAAAAAGAAATATGTCAGTTTTAATATACGCAAGTTCTTCAGACGGAAAATTCAAGAAATCATCATTTGAGGTTGTTTCTTATGGGAAAAAAGTTGCCGAAGAATTAGGAACCAAACTCATAGCATTAACCATTAATGCAAAAGACGTTACAGAATTACAAAATTATGGAGCAGATACGATTGTCTCTGTAAATAATGAAGCATTAAATGAATTTAATGCGAAAGAATATGCTTCTGTAATTCAGCAAGTTGCTGAGTCTAAGGAGTCAAAAGTTGTTGTTATAGACTCAAGCATTGATGGAATCTATATTGGGCCATTAGTTTCAGTAGCCTTAAATGCAGGGTATGCTTCTAACGTTGTCGATGCACCAAGTTCAACAAGTCCTTTTGTAGTTAAAAGAAAAGCTTTCTCAAACAAAGGATTTAATAATACAGAAATTACAACAGAAAATAAAGTAATTGGTTTAGCTAAGAATTCATTTGGAATTCATGAAAACCCTGTCACAGCATTAGTTGAGAATTTTGACGCTTTAGTTTCTGAACCAGGTGTAAAATCTATTAGCATAGATAAAGCCATAGGGAAAGTAACCATAGCAGACGCAGATGTAGTAGTTTCAGCTGGTAGAGGTTTAAAAGGACCGGAAAATTGGGGAATGGTTGAAGAGTTAGCTGATGTTTTAGGTGCTGCAACAGCATGTTCTAAGCCTGTCTCTGATTTAGGTTGGAGACCACACGGAGAACATGTTGGACAGACAGGAAAGCCAGTTGCCACTAACTTGTATATTGCTATTGGGATATCAGGAGCAATTCAGCATTTAGCGGGAATTAATGCTTCAAAAGTAAAAGTTGTTATCAATACAGACCCAGAAGCACCATTTTTTAAAGCTGCTGATTACGGAGTAGTTGGAGATGCTTTTGATGTGGTTCCGCAATTAATTTCTAAACTCAAAGATTTTAAAGCACAAAACTCATAATTTTTAGTAAATTGTGCCCAAGTAGGGGCTGTCTAATTTTTGGTAGTTTCCAAAATTAGACAGCTTTTTTATTTATATAAATTCATGAGTTTAATCAAATTAACGATAAAGGGTATATCCTACAGTCAAACTCAAAGTGGAGCTTATGCTTTAGTATTGAGTGAAATGGAGGGTAAACGAACCCTTCCAATTATAATAGGAGCTTTTGAAGCTCAATCCATAGCCATAGCATTAGAAAAAGAAATTAGACCGCCAAGACCGCTAACACACGACTTGTTTAAAACTTTTTCCGAAAGATTTCATATTACAGTAAAACAAATCATAATTCATAAATTAGTTGACGGAATCTTTTTCTCTAGTTTAGTTTGTGAAAGAGATGGCGTGGAAGAAATTATAGACACGAGAACATCGGATGCTATTGCCATTGCTATTCGTTTTTTAGCGCCAATTTATACTTATGAAAATATACTTGATAAAGCAGGTATTTATTTGAAAGTAGAAGAAGAGATATCGATAAAGGAAATCCTAGAACCTGAGACCATTCATGTAAATTTAGAAGAAACAGATTCCACTAAACATGAATCTGATTTTTCAGTTTTTACCATAAAAGAACTTCAACAACAATTAAATGATGCTGTTTTAAATGAAGATTATGAAACAGCAGCAAAAGTTAGAGATGAAATTAGTAAACGATCATAAATTATGAAACAATATATTTCTTGTATTCTATTTTTTTTATCAGTAATCACAGCTGCTCAAACAATAGAAAAAGATTGGAAATTTGAATCAATAAAAAATAATGAAATTTCAATTGTAGAGATTAATACAAATGACTCTCTTAAACTAGCAGATGGAAAATTCTTTTATTCATTAGCTTCAAAAGATACTTTAATCGCTAAAGGGACCTACAACCTTCAAAGTAATCTTTTAACTTTTAAGTATTCTTTTCCAAAAGATACCATTCGAAATTACAATATAATAGAGCTAACAGATTCTACTTTAATCTTATCTGAAAACGAGACTATATATTCGTTCAGCGCAATTAAAAATACTGAGGAAATAGCTGCAATAGAAGCTAAAAATAAAATACTTCCTAGCAAGGGTTTTTCAATGAATAGCTTATGGAGAGGTGTGTTAGGGATGTTTGTATTATTAATAATTTCATTCTTATTTAGTGCCAATAGAAGAGCTGTAGATTGGAGAAAGGTAGGAATTGGTTTATCTATCCAGTTAATTATAGCTATAGGGGTTTTAAAAGTAAATTTTATTCAATCTATATTTAATTTTATTGGAAGTATTTTTATAGAAATATTAGAATATACCAAAGCAGGTAGTGAGTTCTTGTTTGCAGGAATGATTAGTGATATGGATAAATTTGGTTATATTTTTGCTTTCCAAGTATTGCCTACTATTATCTTTTTTTCTGCTTTGACATCTTTGTTGTTTTATCTTGGAGTCATTCAATGGCTAGTCAAAATTTTAGCGAAAGTGCTATCAAAATTTTTAGGGATTTCAGGCATGGAAAGTTTATCTGTTGCAGGTAATATTTTTTTAGGACAAACTGAAGCACCTTTATTGATTAAAGCGTATTTAGAAAAAATGAATAAGTCTGAAATGTTGTTGGTGATGGTAGGAGGAATGGCTACTGTTGCTGGTGCTGTTTTAGCAGCATATATTGGCTTTTTAGGTGGTGGTGATAAAGCTTTAGAATTAGTTTTTGCTAAGCATTTATTAGCAGCATCTGTTATGGCTGCACCCGGCGCTATTGTAATTTCAAAAATTTTATATCCACAAACTCAAAAGGTAAATACAGATGTCACAGTTTCTCAAGATAAAATAGGTTCAAATATTTTAGATGCCATTGCAAACGGAACTACAGAGGGATTGAAATTAGCAGTTAATGTAGGTGCAATGCTATTAGTTTTTGTTGCAGTAATTGCTATGCTTAACGGGGTTCTTGGATTTTTTGGAGGTTTTGATGGTGTAGAATATCTTGGATGGGAAATTACTTCATTAAATGAAATTATAGCAAATAACACCTTATATGAGGGACTCTCAATTGAATTTATTCTGGGTTATGCCTTCGCACCTTTAATGTGGTTAGTAGGAGTTGCCAGTGAAGATATGACACTTATGGGTCAACTTTTGGGAATTAAATTAGCTGCCAGTGAATTCATAGGATATATTCAATTAGCAGAACTTAAAAATGCTGCCAATGTTATTCACCTTACCCATAATAAATCAGTTATTATGGCTACTTATATGCTTTGTGGTTTTGCAAACTTTGCATCAATTGGTATTCAAATAGGAGGTATTGGCTCTTTAGCTCCAGGACAAAGAAAAGTGTTATCTGAATTTGGAATGAAAGCCTTAATCGGTGGAACGATTGCTTCATTAATGTCTGCAACCATTGCTGGAATGATTATCGGATAATCTATAAACAAATCGTTAATAACTTTATCACATTAAATGAAGCTTTAATTCAAAAAAATTGAAGCTTTATTTATTTTTGATATACCAAGAAATGAATCAATTATGAAGCAATACCATGATTTAGTAAAACACGTTTTAGAAAACGGAAACGAGAAATCAGATAGGACAGGCACCGGTACTAAAAGTGTCTTTGGATACCAGATGCGATTTGATTTAAGTGAAGGTTTTCCAATGGTTACTACAAAAAAACTACACTTAAAATCTATAGTATATGAATTATTGTGGTTTATAAAAGGTGATACAAATGTCAAATATCTTCAAGATAATGGTGTGAGAATTTGGAACGAGTGGGCAGATGAAAATGGAGATTTAGGACCAGTCTATGGTCATCAATGGCGCAATTGGAATAGTGATGATATAGATCAGTTAAAAGAAGTTATCAAAACTTTAAAAAATAATCCAGATAGCAGAAGGATGTTAATTTCTGCTTGGAACCCAAGTGTGTTGCCAGATAATTCAGCTTCTTTTTCAGAAAACGTGTCCAATGGAAAAGCAGCTCTACCTCCATGTCATGCATTTTTTCAATTTTATGTATCTAATGGAAAACTATCTTGTCAGTTGTATCAAAGAAGTGCAGATATCTTTTTAGGGGTTCCTTTTAATATCGCATCTTATGCATTATTTACAATGATGATGGCTCAAGTTTGCGGTTATGAAGCAGGAGAGTTTATTCATACATTCGGAGATGCTCACATCTATAGCAATCACTACGACCAATTAGAATTACAATTGTCTAGAGAAGCTAGAGCATTACCAACAATGAAAATAAACCCTGAAATCAATAGTATTTTTGATTTTACTTTTGATGATTTTGAGTTGCTTAATTATAACCCACATCCACATATTAAAGGCGCAGTAGCCATATAATTTTCTTATGATAACAATAATTGCTGCCATTGGATTGAATAATGAGTTAGGTAAAGACAATGATTTAATTTGGCATTTACCTGCAGATTTAAGGCGTTTTAAAAAGGTAACATCAGGGCATACAATAGTCATGGGTAGAAAAACCTTTGAGTCTATAGGAAAACCCTTACCCAACCGAAGATCTATATTAATTACAAGGAATACCTCCTATCATAAAGACGGTTGTGAGATTGTCCATAGCTTAGAAGATGCGATTAAATTAATTCAAGATCAAGAGCATGCATTCATTATCGGTGGAGCACAAATTTATAAAGAGGCAATTGATAAGAAATTAGTTGATCAATTAGACATTACTAAAGTGCATCAAAATTTTGATGCCGATGTTTTTTTTCCAAGTATAGACCCGACTTCATGGAAAGAGGTTTCTGAGGAAACTTTTTTACCAGATGAAAAAAACCAGTACACCTATAGTTTTCTTAGTTATAAGAGAATTACTTAAAGTTTGGGGATAGCCCTGAGCCACCATCTAATCTTATTTTATACTTCTGTTGTGCAAACTGAAAATAGTTGAATAATTTATAATTTACTTCTAAGCCGTAATTTACTTGAGGTCTATATTCAATAACGTTTTCATATATAGATGAGTTGAATTTTGATGGGTTTAATGCTCTCATATTCCAGTTGGTTACATAAATAGTATTCTTGTTCTCTAAAAATTTCAAAGAGTAATAGTTTATGGGTTTTGCTATGGTGTTTAAATAAAGTGTGAATCCAATATCTAAAATAATAATTTCATATTCTAAACTTTTATTGGAAATAATTACAGGCTTTTCTTTCTCCTTTTTTACATTCGAAGAACTGCAACTAATTATTAGTATACTCAAAAAACACAATCTCAAAAATTGAAATAAATACTTCATAATTTATGTATGAAGTCTAAATTTCCGAAAAATACTTGAAGTAAGAATCTTTTTTTAAAATTTTAATTTTATGGGAGGATAAAGTATCTTTAGAAAAAATACCATTAAAAATGAGAACAGTACTTTCAATCATACTTTTTTTAAGTATCCAAATCAGTTTCGCACAAATAGTTTCAGAAAAAGAGAGAGCAATCCTTAAGGATGAGTTGTTAGAGGATAGATTCCAAAATCTTTTGCCACAATTAATGGATGATGCAGACCTAGATATGTGGTTACTTATTTCAAGAGAGTATAATGAAGATCCAGTATTAAAAACAATGTTGCCTGCAACGTGGTTGAATGCTCGACGAAGAACCATGATTCTTTTTTACAGGAATAAAGAACAAAATACCATGGAAAGGATAGCTGTAGCTCGTTATGATATTGGAAAAAGCATAAAATCTGCTTGGAATAAAGAACTCGAGCCTAATCAATGGAAAGCCCTATCTGCTATTATTGCAGAACGAAATCCTAACAAAATTGGAATTAATTATTCTAAAAACTTTGCTTTAGCAGACGGGTTAGTTAAAACAGATTATGAAGAATTGTTAGAAAATTTACCAGATTCATTAACTTCAAAATTAGTATCTGCAGAAAAATTAGCAATTGCATGGATAGAGACAAGAACAGAAAAAGAGATGAATCTTTTTAAAAAATTGGTAACAATTACTCATGACATTATAGATGATGCTTTTTCAGAAAAAGTTATTATACCAGGAAAAACTACAACAGAAGATGTGGTTTGGTTTATGCGTCAAAAAGTCACAGATATGGGATTAGAAACCTGGTTTCATCCTACAATAGATCTACAAAGATCAAACCAAAAATTGAAATCACATATTTACTCATTTAGCAAAGGAGATACAGACAAGGTCATACAAAAAGGAGATCTATTACATTGTGATTTTGGCATTACATACATTGGGTTAAATACTGATTGTCAGCAACATGCATATGTGTTGAAAGATGAAGAAACAGAAGTTCCTGAGTTTTTAGCTATGGCATTTAAAAAAGGAAACCGATTGCAAGATATTTTAACAACGACTATGCAAGAAGGAAAAACTGGAAATGAAATTCTTTTAAGTTCTTTAGCGACTGCAAAAAGCGAAGGATTACGTCCTTCCATTTATACACATCCCTTAGGAAAATATGGGCATAGTGCAGGAACAACTATTGGAATGTGGGATTCTCAAGGAGGAGTTCCCTTTAAAGGTGATTATTCTTTGCACAAGAACACTGCATATGCCATTGAATTGAATGTGACAGTAACAATTTCTGAGTGGCAAAAAGACATTAGAATTATGTTAGAAGAAGCAGGGTTTTATGGAGATAACTTCTTTGAATATGTGAATGAAAGACAAACTGAAATTAAACCCATTAAAGTTAATTAATGATCTTAATTTCTAGAGTTGATAGATTGAAAATTCTTACTGTTTTTAATCGAAGAATTGGATTATTCTTCTTATTTGTACTTGCTTTATATTTTGATGGCAATGGTTTTGCTTCCATTTATCCACACGCACAAACAGTTACAAATATTTTTATGTTGATTGCTTTTTTATTATTGTATAAGAGATCTGTAAAACGAACAAGACAATTAATGATTTATGCTGTGATAATTGGTTTTGCCGGAGAGTACTTATTTTCTATTGTATTAGATATGTATACCTACAGACTTTCTAATCTTCCATTATATATTCCTTTTGGACACGCGGCTGTATATGCAAGAACTTATACTTTTTCTAAAGCATCTATTATTAAGAAACACAAGAAAATAATCGTAAAATTACTAACCATAATTATTTCATTATTTGCGCTTTTCTATCTTATTGTTTTCAATGATATTTTTGGTTTTATAATGACAATAATTGTTTTTTTGATATTGATTAATAGACCAAAAGATCAATTATTTTTTTTAACAATGTATGTTGTTGTTGCTGTTTTAGAAATCGGAGGTACTGCTTATGAAGTTTGGTCATGGCCTGATTCAGCCTTTGGGGTTTTTCCAATATTAAAAAGCCATAATCCACCTAGTGGAATTAGTTTTTTTTACTTTTTATTAGATGTAGGGTGTTTTGTTTTTTATATCCTATTAAATAATAAGACCTGGAAAAGACTTAAAAATATCAGAAGACTTCAGCAAGCTAAATTATTATAACAAATAAGCAGTCACAAGTCGAAGAGCAACAAAAAGTATTATGGCTATTGTTCCATAGACAGCTACTTTTATGGCTGTATTTTTATAATATACTTTATGATTTTTAGCATCTTTTTTATAAGAAATTATCATAAAAATTACGAAGGCTATGATAAAAATAATAGCAAAAATAATTCGACCTTTAGTAAACATAAATTATGTATTTTTAACAAAATTACGAATTAAATGAAAACTGCAATTGTTTTTGGAGCAACTTCTGGTATCGGAGAAGAAATATCTAAATTATTACTTAAAAATGGATACAAAGTAGCTATTACAGGTAGACGATTTGAAAAGTTAGCGGCACTAAAAAATAAATATTCTAACCAAGTACATATAGCTCAGAATGATATTCAAAAAGTAGAGGAAGTTGAGCAAGTATTTAATGAAATAGTTGAAGAATTTAAAACAATTGATCTTATTATTCAATCTTCAGGGGTAGGGCATATTAACCCTAAATTAACCTGGAGCATGGAAGAAGAAACTATTCTTACAAATGTTGTGGGAGTTACTAAATTGTATGATTTATCCTTTAACTTATTTCGAAACCAAGGATTTGGTCATTTGGTAGGTATTACCTCAATTGCATCTATTCGAGGAAATAGAAGTGCACCTGCATATTTTTCATCAAAAGCTTATCAAAAAGCATATTTAGAGAGTTTGTTTATGAAAACAAAAACTATAAAATCTAATAAAGTTTTTATTACTGATATTCGTCCAGGATTTGTAGATACTGCAATGGCATTAGGAGATGGTATTTTTTGGATGGTTTCTCTTGAAAAAGCAACAAAACAAATTTATACAGCGATTAAGAAAAAGAAAAGAGTTGCCTATATCTCTAAACGTTGGAGATTGATAGCTTTTATTTTAAAAATAGCTCCAGCCAGTTTTCTTAAAAAAATGATTTAAAATAACACTTATATACATTATGAAAAAATACACAGACGCCGTTCACGAGTTTCATACAGCATTTGGATTAGGAATTAAAAATGAACCAACAGCCAATATTGGAACAGCTAAAAACTTACTTCGTTTTAATCTAATGAAAGAAGAAAATGAAGAATATCTTGAAGCGGCTAATGCGAATGATTTAGTGGAGGTTGCAGATGCTTTAGGAGACATGTTATATATTTTGGCAGGAACCATTATAGAACACGGAATGCAATACAAGATTGCTGAAGTTTTTGATGAAATTCAGCGCAGTAATATGAGTAAATTAGGTGAAGATGGGCATCCAATATTTCGTGAAGATGGAAAAGTATTGAAAGGGCCTAATTATTTTAAGCCAAATATTGGTGAAATTTTAGAAAAATAAGTATTGGCCTGACAGCTAAAGAGCTATTTCAAAGACTATTATTTACAGTTTAAAACGCTGTCCTTCCGTTGCAAATCTAAACCCTAGCGATTCTAAATCATTTCGTTCTTTAGAATTAGGTTGCAAGGCAGGGTTGGTATGATTAAAATGAATAAAAATTACTTTATTCTTAGTTGTTAAAGATTCATTTTTAAACAAGGCAATAGTTTCCTCAATAAATGGATGAGGAACCTCGCTCATGGGCCTATTAATTTCACCTTCTTTAAAAAATGTTGCATCTAAGAATGCATAATCAACTTTTTTAACTTCTTCTACAATATTTTTTTCCCACAAACTCCATTTATTTATATCTGGAATGAACAGAGCTGATTTGTTTTTCCCTTTGATTTTATACCCTACAGTTTCTGAAAATTCATCTCTATGAGGAACTAGAAAAGGCATAACTTTTAATGCGTTACTTACAGGTATAATGCTGTCTTTTTTTAAGTCTGAGAATACAATATTTTTAGTTGTAACTAATTGACTCCATGGGCCGTTATTGATTAAGAAACTTTTCATTTTTGGCATCGCATAAATACGGATGTCTTTTTTTCCAAGTGCTTCTTTACCAAAATAAAGCAATCCAGTATAGTGTCCCATGTGTGCATGAGTTATAAAAACACCGTCTATAATGGTACTTGTTTTTAAATGATTTTTTTCTAAATCTGCTAATTGAGTAGAAATATCTGGAGTTGCCTCAAATAAAAATTTTAGTTGAGCCTCCCTATCAATTAACCCCAAAGAAACTACCTTTTGTTTTGGAGATACCCCTTCATAGAAATCATCACAGCATTTTTTTTGACAACCAATATGAGGAAAACCACCATCTTGAGCTGTTCCTAAAATTGTAATGTATTGGTTTGTGATTTCATTAGATTCATCATTGTAATTACATCCAATAAAAGTGATGATAAATAAAATAAGAAAGGATATTTTTTTCAAAACTTAAACTTTTACTCTCCAATTGTAAGGATCCTCAGATTTATTGGTTTGAATATCTGTGATCTTCTCTTTAAATAAAGAAGCATAGGTGTCTTTTAACTCTGGTAATTCGTAATCAACTCCTTGATAACCAAATCCGGCAATAGGAGATATAACAGCCGCAGTTCCAGCACCAAACATTTCCTTTAAGCTTCCTTCTTTTGCAGCTTGAACAACTTCGCTAACAGAAATTTTTCGAACTTCGATGGGTATATTTTGATCTTTTGCAATTTGTAAAATACTTTTCCTTGTAATACCGTCAAGTATTCTGTCGCTTGTTGGACTAGTAATTAAAACTTCTCCAATACGAATAAAGATATTCATTGCACCAGCTTCCTCAATAAATTGGTGCGAGTTATCATCGGTCCAAATTACCTGATTATATCCTTTTTCAATGGCTAGTTGAGTAGGGTAAAATTGTGCAGCATAATTTCCCCCTGCTTTTGCAAAACCAACTCCTCCATTTGCGGCTCTAGCATATTTCTCTTCTATTAAAACAGTTACTTTGCCAGAGAAGTATGCTCCTGAAGGGGCAGTAGAAATTATAAAAGTATATGAGTCTGCCGGTGATGCATGAAGTCCTTCACCAGAAGCAAACATAAAAGGACGAACATATAAAGAACTTCCTTCTGTTGTAGGAATCCAATCACTATCAATTTCTAGTAATTTCTTTAAACCATCCATAAATAATTCTGAAGGGATTTCAGGCATCATCAAACGTTTCGCAGAAAGATTAAGACGTCTACAATTTTCTTCTGGCCTAAACAAAAAAACTTCTCCTTTGTCATCTTTATAGGCTTTCATTCCCTCAAAAATAGACTGACCATAATGAAATATTTTTGCAGCTGGATTAAGAAGAATAGGTTCGTTGGGTTTAATGGTTGGATTTTGCCATGTACCATCTATATACTCACATTGAAAAATATGATCAGAAAAAACTTTTCCAAAAGGTAGGTTACTAAAGTCTACGTTGTTGATTTTAGAGTCTTTTACAGGTTTAATTATGATATCCGTAGCCATGTTATTTATAAGTGTATACAAACAAATGTAAACAAAATTGTTTGTTTTTTTAAGTAAAAAAGCACTCGTAGTTTTTATTTTAACAACTATCTTTGAATTGTATAAAATTAAAGTTTTTTGATATGAAGAAAATAGGAATAATTATGTTGTTATCTTTTGTAATTGTAGCTTGTAATTCTACTAAAAAAGATGCTAATAAAGAAAATAAAATAGTTGAAAATACAACTTACAGTAGTTTTGGAGATACTATATCTACATTAGATTATTTATCATCTAATGACGCTTTATCAAATTATAATGCATTAAAATTAGGTGATACCATCAATTTCAAATTTAATGCAAACATTAAAGAAGTTTGTTCAAAAAAAGGCTGTTGGATGACACTATCAGCTGGTAATAATGACGAAACCATAATGGTACGATTTAAAGATTATGGATTTTTCATGCCATTAGATGCTGCTGGAAAAGAAGTAATTGTTGCCGGTAAGGCATTTGTAAATGAGGTATCTGTAGCAGATTTAAAACATTATGCAGAAGATGCAGGTAAATCATCTGAGGAAATCGCTAACATTACAGAGCCTGCTATGGAATTTGCTTTTGAAGCTAATGGAGTACTACTAAAAAAGTAACAAGTACTAACACCACATCTTTGAAAAGAGAAATTATAAAAACTTCAGACGGATCAACTACCATTCATATTCCTGAATGGAATGAACAATACCATTCTATTCATGGTGCTATTCAAGAAGCTAATCATGTTTATATTAATAATGGATTAAAGTATAAATCTTCCAATGAAATCGCTGTTTTAGAAATTGGTTTTGGAACCGGATTAAATAGTTTTATGACGTTTTTAGCAACTCAAAATAAGGAATTGTTGATTGAATATGTTGGGGTAGAGGCTTATCCTATTCTTGAGGAAGAGCTATTAAAACTAAATTATGTTGCTGAGTTAGGCGCATCCCAATTTGCTAAAATTTTTGAATCATTTCATTCGTGTTCTTGGGAGGAGAAACACCAAATTACTTCACACTTTACTCTTTTGAAGAGAAAACAATTTTTTCACGAAATAGAGGATGAAAATAAGTTTGATGTTATTTATTTTGATGCATTTGGTGCTCGAGTTCAACCAGAATTATGGACTGAGGAAATTTTTTTAAAAATGTTTTTAGCTTTAAAATCAGAAGGTGTGTTAGTAACCTATGCGGCAAAAGGTAGCGTCAGAAGAGCCATGCAATCTGTAGGTTTTAATGTAGAAAGATTACCTGGCCCTCCAGGAAAACGTGAAATGCTACGTGCTGTAAAATTATAATATTTCTTAGGTTTCTAAAATATATTTATTGAATCTAAATTTCTACCTTAGTGCTTTAACAAAAAACAATAATGAAGTTTCAAAGAAAATTTGGTAGGCGAAGAGCATCTAAACCTAAAAAAGGTTTGTTGTTAATTATGCTTTTAATTTTAGTCTTATTCCTATGGAATCAGGCTGAAAACATTATGGCAAGTTTATTTGATTAATCAGTCGATATATATTTAAAAACTCCATTTTTTAAATTTTTAAAAAAACCTCATTTTTTGTTAAAAAAGGGGTAAAAACAGTGTTTTTTTACTTAAAAACATCAAAAATGCTTCAATTTTGGTCAAAATCTATTGAATTGAATTTTTAAGAAATATACTTTTTAATGAAAATTTAATCACTTAATACATAGTTTAGGAGGGCTTAACACATCCAAAATAATTAATTAAATTTGTGAAACGATTGTATAATTCTAAAAGTAAAAACAACATAACTTTTGAAGGTTGAAAAAATTATATTAGGAATTGACCCTGGAACTACCATCATGGGTTTTGGTATCATAAAGATTGTTGGTAAAAAAATGGAATTTATACAGATGAATGAGTTGTTATTGCAAAAATATGATGATCATTATTTAAAATTAAAACTCATTTTTGAAAGAACAATAGAATTAATAGATACTTTTAAACCAGATGAAATTGCTATCGAAGCTCCTTTTTTTGGTAAAAATGTACAATCTATGTTGAAATTAGGTCGTGCTCAAGGTGTGGCCATGGCAGCGGGTTTATCCAGAGAAATACCGATTACAGAATACTTGCCTAAAAAAATTAAAATGGCAATTACAGGAAACGGTAATGCAAGTAAAGAACAGGTAGCGTTGATGTTAAAATCATTACTAAATTTAAAATCACTTCCTAAAAACCTAGATGCTACTGATGGTTTGGCTGCTGCTGTTTGTCATTTTTATAACGCTGGAAAAATCTCCCAAGGGAAAAATTATTCTGGATGGGGAGCTTTTGTAAAACAAAACCCAAAAAAAATTAACTAATATTTTCAATAATTCATATTGAGCGGTATCTATATACATATTCCATTTTGTAAGCAAGCTTGTTTTTATTGTGACTTTCATTTTTCTACATCATTAAAGAAAAAAGATGAATTAATTCTAAGTTTAATAAATGAAATAAAATTAAGAAAGAATGAGTTAAACTCTGATGTTGTAGAAACAGTTTACTTTGGAGGAGGTACCCCTAGTATGTTAAATCAATTAGAGATTGATACGATCATAGATGCTGTATATGAAAACCACAAGGTAGCCTCAAATCCAGAAATTACATTGGAGGCAAACCCAGATGATTTAACTAAGATAAAACTAAAAGAATTAGCTAAAAGTAGAATTAATCGTTTAAGTATTGGTATTCAGTCTTTTTTTGATGAGGATTTAAAATTAATGAACAGAGCACACAACGCTAAAGAAGCTATAAATTGTTTAACAGAAGCCACACATTATTTTAAAAATATTTCTGTTGATTTAATTTATGGAATTCCCGGTTCATCTAACCGGCAATGGAAAAAAAATATTAACACAGTTCTTTCCTCCGGAATTACACATATTTCAAGTTATGCTTTAACAGTAGAACCAAAAACTGCTTTAGAATCATTAATAAAAAAAGGAATAATTGAAGATGTCAGTGATTCGCAAGCTCAAGAACAGTTCTATATACTAATAGAAGAACTTTCAAAACATAATTTTGTTCATTACGAACTTTCAAACTTTGCAAAAGAAGGCGCTTTTAGCAAAAATAATTCTTCCTACTGGCTAGGCAAACCTTACTTAGGTATTGGCCCTTCAGCGCATTCTTTCGACGGCAAACAACGAAGTTGGAATGTAAAAAATAATGCGAAATATATTTCAGCTATTCAGCAAAAGAAATTACCGATAGAGAGAGAATTACTATCAATTACAGACCAATACAATGAGTATGTAATGACTGGTTTACGAACTATTTGGGGAGTATCTTTAGATAAAGTAACTAGAGAGTTTGGAAAAGAATACTGCACGTATTTACTATTACAATCAGAAAAATATAGAGCTAAAGAATTATTGTATATTGAAGACGAAAAATTAAAAGCAACTCAAAAAGGAAAATTTTTATCAGACGGTATTTCGGCTGATTTATTTAAACTCGACGTGTCTTGATTACAGAAATAAAATACAACTCAAAAAAATATACAATAGATTTATCTAAACCCTTAGATATTTCTATTCCATTAAGAGATGGCAAAAATAATGTGAGTGCATGGTATCTAGAACCACCTAAAATATTTCCAGTAGTATCTGATGATTGGATAGGTTCGGTTAAAGAAGGAGCTGATGTAAATTTTAATACTATTCATTTCAATCCACACGCTCATTGTACTCACACAGAGACATTAGGCCATATCACAAAAAAAGTACATTCTATTCATCAAAATTTACGACAATTTTTCTTTTTAGCAGAGGTTGTAACTATTCCGCCAGAAAAAATTAATGATGATTTTGTAATTACAAAAAAACAACTACAATATGCATTGGGCAACAAGAAAAGAGATGCTGTTGTGATTAGAACACTGCCCAATTTATCAGATAAAAAAACAATGCAATATTCAAACACAAATCCGACATATTTGATGGAGGAGGGCGCTGTATTTTTGCGTGAAAAAGGAATTAGCCATTTGTTAATAGACTTGCCCTCTGTAGATAAAGAGAAAGATGAAGGGAAATTACTCTCGCACAATGCTTTTTGGAATACAACAGGTAAATTACGTTTAGATGCCACCATCACTGAATTTATATATGTGCCAAATACAATTAATGATGGTACATATTTTTTAAACCTAATGGTTGCTCCCATAGAAAATGATGCAAGCCCAAGTAAACCTATCTTATATAAAATAAATGATTAAAAAATGAAAAAAACTTTTAGGTACTTTATTTACTCTTTGATCATTCTATCAACCTTTGCTATTGGAAATGCTATTTATGCTGATATCTCCATTGAAGACTTAAAAAATGAATATGCAAATGAGCAATCTCAATTTATTGAAGTAAATGAGATGGATGTGCATTACAGAGATGAAGGTGAGGGCTTTCCAATTGTTTTAATTCACGGTACAGCTGCATCACTCCATACTTGGGATGATTGGACTGAAGAACTAAAAAAAACCAACAGAGTTATTCGAATGGATTTACCCGCTTTTGGTATTACAGGACCAAATAAAAATGCTGATTATTCTTTACAAGCCTACACAGATTTCTTAAACTCATTTATAGATAAATTAAAGCTTGAAAAATTTCATTTAGCAGGAAACTCATTGGGGGGTAATATTGCTTGGAATTATGCAGCTGATTATCCACAAAAAATTGAAAAGTTGATTTTGATTGACGCAAGTGGATTGCCCACGAACAAGCAACCTCCATCAATTTTTAAGATGGCAAAAAATCCTTTATTAAAAACACTCTTTTTATATGTGACCCCAAAAATGTTGATTAAAAAGAATATCGAGGAAGTATATGCAGATGATTCTAAAATTACAGAAGAATTGGTTAATCGTTATCACAAAATGGCTCTAAGAGTTGGAAATAGAAAAGCTTTTATAGATAGAGCAAAGACCGACTTTGGTCTAGATTCTGTGGTAAATATTAATAAGTTAAAGACCATTTTGACCCCCACACTATTAATTTGGGGAGCACAAGACCTATGGATTCCCTTAGATAATGGTATCCGTATGGATCGTATTTTGGTTAATTCTACATTAAAAGTATTAGAAAATTCAGGTCATGTACCAATGGAAGAAAACCCTAAAGAAAGTTTAAAATTATTGAAGGATTTTTTGTTAGAAAAAGAATTAAATTTAGAGATTAGTAAATAATTATAGTCCTATAAAACCCATAAGAATGAGTATAGAATGGAGAGGTGTGATGCCTGCGGTATTTACATGGTTTAAAGAGTCAAAATCCAGCTCTCTTGAAATTGACTTTGAAGCAACACAAAAACAAGCTGCAGGAATTTTAAAAGTTCAAGGAAAGGGTGGAAGCAGAATGAGCGGACTTGTCGGTTCTGGAACTCTCGGTGAGAATAGCTACCTGAACAGCAATCAACGTCTTTCCTTACTCAAATCTCTTTCTGAAGTTGCTAAAGAATACAATATCCCTTTGATT
>Ga0115008_10000536_pt1 | contig 28637 bp, 19 predicted proteins | sample FraStrMetagenome_FD_87164 | JGI IMG/M metagenome (GOLD analysis project Ga0115008, IMG submission 87164) | Marine eukaryotic phytoplankton communities from Arctic Ocean - Fram Strait ARC3M Metagenome | ecosystem: Environmental > Aquatic > Marine > Oceanic | place: Fram Strait | collected... | reverse complement strand
TTGGTCGGCTCATCGAGAATCATGCAGTTAGCTGGTGTCATCAGCATCTTGGCCAAGGCTACTCGGTTTTTCTCACCGCCAGAGAGGACGCTGGTCTTCTTAAGCGCTTCATCACCACCAAACAACAGCGCGCCCAAGGCACCACGTGGATTCGCCTCCTTATTGCCGCTGGCGGCTCGTTCGACTTCTTCTAGGACGGTGTTGGCTGGATTTAGTTCTTCTGCCTGTGACTGGGCGAAATATCCGAGCACTGTATTGATGCCGAGTTCGACTGTCCCGCCTTGGTAGGGCTCTATGCCGGCCATAATACGAGCTAGCGTTGATTTACCTGCGCCGTTGACACCCACGACCGCAATGCGATCGCCTTTATCAATACGTAGGTCCAGTCCATCGAAAATGACATTTTCGTCGTAGGCTTTGTTGAGGCCTTCAATATTGATGACTTTAGCGCTAGCAGGCGGCGACTTCGGGAAGCGGAAGAAAATCTTCTTCTCATCGCGCGGGATGGTTATCAATTCGACTTTGTCTAGCGCTTTGATACGGCTTTGTACCATACTGGCCTTTTTTACATTGGAGCGAAAGCGGTTGATCCAGTCTTTAACCTCTTTAATTTCCTTTTGCTGGTTAGTGTAGGCCTTGCGCAATTGCTCCAGTCGTGCATCGCTTTCTTTCGTGTAGTAACTGTAGTTGCCTTTAAAACTGGTTAATTTACCCAGTTTAAGTTCGACGGTTCGATTCGTTACTTCGTCCAGAAAGGCACGGTCGTGAGAAATTACAATCAATGCACCTTGGTAATGCTTTAAATATTGTTCGACCCAATGTTGCGAAACGATGTCCAAGTGATTGGTCGGTTCGTCGAGAATAATCAGTGAAGGGTTCTGCAGCAGTAGTTTGGCTAGTGCGATCCGCATTTGCCATCCGCCCGAGAACTCGCCGGTGTCACGGTCTAAGTCAGTTGCTTTAAAGCCCATTCCGATCAAAATACGTTCGATGCGTGACTTCATTTTGCCCGGCTCGTGATCTTCCAACTGCTGCTCCCATTCGCCCATGGCATCGATCAAGTCGTAGTAGGCATCTTCTGAAGTATCCATCGTCATCATCGACTCTTCAGCTTTTTCTAGCTTGTTTTGTAATTCCAGTACATCGCCAAACGCACTTTGGGCCTCCGCGAAAAGTGTTTTGCCTGATGCACTAATACCGTCCTGTGGGAGGTAGCCTACACTCACGTAATCGGGCCGATCAATTGAGCCTGTTTCCGGCTCCATCTCATTCATGAGCATGCGTAGCAGTGTGGTCTTGCCGGAGCCATTTGAGCCAACTAATGCGATGCGGTCATGGCCATTGATGACTGTGCTGATGCCGTTAAAGAGTGTCTTCTTTCCGAAGTTGTGGGAGACGTTGTTGATGGTGATCATGATGGTAACTATATGCGCAGCGCTCGATGTGAGGTGCGGCAATCAAACAGGCTATAGCAACACTGGCAAAGAAAAAGCCCGAGACTTTTTCAGCCAAGGGCTCTTGTCTGTAAAATTTGGACTCGGCTACTTAATGTTGGTAAGGGGTTGATCTACCTGCAGCAGCAGAAATAAGGGGCATGGCTATTCGCTGAATACGACCTGCGCGTTTATATCCGATGTCCCGTACTCAAATTCAGGTATCCGACGTCGCTCTAGTTCTTTTGCATTTTAGCTGTTATTATTTATTATGCTGAGCAGGAATGAATTGAAGTAGCGCTCTCTGTGGGGTTACTCCATTCGAATGCTCACTGTGCCGGACTTTTTTGGCGTCGAAACGATTCCACAGATAAGGTGTTCGCGCATTACCGAGCGCGGAGTGAGTGGATCACTCTCGTCAGCTAGCATGTGTTTGAGCCGAGCTTATTGCAATCAGCTACGGGCTCTTGAGCTGCATCGCCTGATTAACTTCCCATTATCCCAAACTCATGCTGCCAGCGATGGTAGATTGGGTCGCGGGTCTATCGATTTCGGCAGATCAGTGCCCCTAAGCCATCTCCGACTCACATGAAGGTATCCGTGCCGCTCACAAGGCAGTTTTCAGCGCACCGCCTTGGCAGCATTGTTAGTTCCATCTTCAATGGCAGCACCCTTGCCCATGCCGAACTACAACTCGATTTCCTGACAGAGGAAACATAGAAAAAGCTCTCCTGAACTAAGTAATTGGACCCAACCAGCGATGGCCGAGGGACCCGAAGTCTTCAAATTTCCCAGCATAAAAGAAGGCAAATACGTCTATCCGTCGCATGCGAAAACCTCAATAATCTAATCAAACGTCGCACCAAAGTCGCTGGGCTTTTTCCACATATTTTTATCTGATAATTATTAGTAAAACATAATCATAATTAAGCACTCTCAAGTAGCTTAGACGAATTCACAGAAGAAAAGTTGCTGCGCGCTAATGTGGCATGAAAGTTATAGTTGGATTTAAACCAGATATACAGCCATGATAAGAAATCGGCTCGCAATTGCTGGTAACACCCTACTTATTACCGCAAATGGCTGACTCATGGGAAATCTTGAAATTACTAGCAGATTCTACTCGGGTGCGGATTCTTTCGCTATTGGCGCAAGAGGAATTGTCAGTGGCGGAACTTCAGGAAGTACTTGCTATGGGGCAGTCACGTATCTCTTCGCACTTAGGTTTGTTGCGGCAAGGTGAACTGGTGCTCGACCGGCGCGAAGGGAAAAAGACTTTTTACACGCTGAGTCGAAACTTCGATGCACCTGCGATGGCATTGATGCAAGCTGCTTGTCTTGCGGTCGCAAGCACAGATCAAATTAGTGAAGATCAAAGCAATTTAAAGCGTATTTTAGAGAAGAGGAAGCGTCAGTCTGAACAGTACTTTAATTCAGTTGCTGGGCGCTTAGGTAAAAATTATTGCCCCGGCCGCAGCTGGGAGGCGATTGGTCACTTTTTACTACACCTGACGCCCAAGATTAAAATCGCCGATTTGGGTGCCGGAGAGGGGGTGTTGTCGCAGTTGTTGGCGCGGCGTGCTGAGTCGGTGGTCTGCGTCGATAATTCGCCTAAAATGGTAGAATTCGGTAGCGAACTGGCCGGGAGAAATGGCTTCTCCAATTTAACTTACATACTGGGCGACCTTGAGCAGGTACCGCTTGATTCTAATGTCTTTGATTTAGCCTTGTTAAGTCAAGCGTTGCATCATGCGCAGCACCCGCAACAAGCAATTGATGAGGCCTGCCGAATTCTTAAGCCAGGCGGCCAATTGATCGTGATCGACTTGCTGGAGCACCAGTTTGAGAAAGCGCGTGAGCTGTATGCCGATGTATGGTTGGGCTTTTCAGAAAATAAGCTCTATCAATTTATGAAAGATGCTGGCTTTGAGCAAATTGAGGTCAACGTGGTGGCGCGCGAGCATGAAGAGCCACAGTTTCAGACCGTGCTGGCCAGCGGGGTCAAACGCTAGGTCATCTCTGTCATCGCTTGGCCTGCAATGTAGCCGGTTGTCCATGCGGCTTGAAAATTGAAGCCGCCTGTGATGCCGTCGACGTCGATGCACTCACCTGCAAAGTATAGATTCGGGATGAGCTTACTTTCCATGCGGCGAAAATCTATTTCTTTTCGGCACACGCCACCACATGTGACGAATTCGTCTTTATTTGTGGTCTTGCCCTGGATCTGATAGCTCCCCTGGCAGAGCTCACGAATCAGTGCGTTCTCGTGCTTTTTAGTGAGTTGAGCCCAGCTGCTGTCCTCTCTGATGCCGACCGTTACGAGTAAGCGCTCCCACAAGCGACGGGGGATTTGCTCGAATACCTTATTTTTTACTGCAATTTTTCCCGAGTTTTGACGTAGTTTTGCGAACTGCTGGCTGACTTGAGCGTCGGTTTGATCGCCCAGCCAGTTGATGCAGACATCAAAGTGGTAATTTTGATCCTGTAAAGTGCGTGCTTCCCAAGCAGAGAGTCGCAAAATAGCGGGTCCGCTAAAGCCGCGGTGAGTTATTAGGATAGGGCCAGTTTGTGCTGTGCTCTGAGGATATACGTGTACGCGGGCTTTTTGTACTGATAGGCCCGATAGACCGTGGGTGCGTTTGTCAGCTAAGTTGAAGGCAAATAGTGAGGGGGCCAGAGGCTCGATCGTATGCCCGATTTTTTCCAGCGCGCGGGTCAGTGGTGAGGCTTTGAGTGAGCCGCTGGCGATGCAGATTTTGTCGGCGCGGCTGAAGCTGCCATCACTGAGTTCGAGTTGAAAACTACCATCGGATTGAGGCGAAAGTTGCTTTAGGCTGGTCTTATTGCGCAGTTGCACATTGGCCCTCTGCGCAGCCGCGTGAAAACAGTCGATGATGGTTTGAGAATCATTGGTGGAGGGGAACATGCGGCCATCGGCTTCGGCTTTGATGGCTACGCCCCGATTCGTAAACCATTGAATGGTGTCCTGTGGTTGCCAGCGATGAAAGGCGGCGCGTAGCTCGCGTGAACCGCGGGGGTAGTGGCTGGCTAGTTTGGCCGGGTCGAAGCAATTGTGTGTCACGTTGCAGCGCCCACCGCCAGAGATTTTGACTTTTGACAGATATGCGCGTCCTTTTTCGTAGAGCGTGACTACAGCTTGGGGCTGAGCTTCTGCGGCGGTGATGGCCGCAAAAAATCCGGCTGCACCGCCACCAATGATGGCGATCTGTGGTCGGTCGTTATTGGCGGTAGTGGTCATAGTTGGGAAAGTTTTTCGATCAATCGGAGTCTTAGTGGCTGGGCTGCTGCTGTGAGGCTGCGTTGGGCACATTCGTATTCGGCCTTGCCCGCATCGGTTTCAATTGGGATGGCACTGTAGCCTAGACTGCTACAATCGTAGGGGCTGGCACGCATGTCGATTTCTCGGCAGCGCACAGCGTATTCAAAACAGTCCCACAGTAGCTCAGAGCCAATCCACGGCATCGCCTTGGCGGCCCACTTGTAGAGATCCATATTGGTATGCAGGCATCCGGGTTGCTCGTTTTTCATGCGCATCTCTTGATCTGGTTGCAGTCGATTCAAGGTCATGGCTGCTGGGCTAAAAAAGCGAAAGGCATCGAAATGGCTACAACAGATGCTCTGGCTGCGTACGACTTCATCGATTTCTGTCTGCGGCAAGCGCATCGGAAGATTGCCTTCATGGCGGGCACGACCGTCAGGGCCCCCTTGATACAGCATCGCCCATTCGTGCATGCCGAAGCAACCAAACTGCGCCGGCCTTGCCTGTGTGCTCCGCAGTAATTGCAGTTGCCAATCGATTCGGCGGCGGGCTTTAGTCTCGATTTTTTTGAGGTCGAGGAAGTAGTGCTGCTGCTCGCAGCTATAGTATTTGAGATTAAAACCTGGTGGCACTTGAGTTGCTTGCAGCACTTGTTCGAATGAGGGCTGCCAAGTTTCTATTAGACTGGGTGCAAAACGATAATAGATAAATAGAAAGTCATGGATCGGGTGCAGCTCACCACGTGCACGGCGATCGCGATAGGGCTGCGTCCATTGTTCGGCGCGCGTACGCTGTGCCTCGGCTTGTTGTTGCCAGTCAGCTTCCAGTAGCACTTTTTTGCCTGCCAAGCGGGGCGTGAGCATGTCTTGAGTCGGCTACATGAACTACCAGGGGAGGTAGTTCATGAAATTGTAGCTACGCTTGTTTTCGATGGTAACGCCATTCTCGGTACGACTGGTGGCGCAGCCAGAACTCAGTAGGGTCAGGCCTAAGCCAGTGAGCAGTAGTATGACTTTAATTCGTGTGGTTTTCATTGGCGTTTTTCGGGGTAAGTAGCTCGCGCTGCGTCTGCACCGTCTTGGCCTGCTTGTCGTAGAGACTGCGGTATAAATCATTCGATGGATAAAGTTCGGAGTGATTGCCGCTGGCGATGATTTGCCCTGCCTCAAATACTAGAATACGATCTGCGTGTTGAATGGTGCTGAAGCGGTGTGCAATTATAAATACTGTGCGGCCCTGAGACAGTTGCTCGAGTGACGCTTGAATGCTGTGTTCGCTCTCCGCGTCGAGCGCCGAGGTCGGCTCATCTAATATGATAATCGGGGCATTCTTAAGGAAGGCGCGGGCGATCGAGATTCGTTGGCGTTGACCGCCAGATAAGCGTGAGCCGCGTTCGCCGACTGGGCTTTCATAGCCCGCATCCATCGCCAGTATAAATTCATGCGCATTGGCCATGCGGGCCGCATTTTGAACTTGCTCCAATGTGGCGTCAGGTTTGCCGATTCGAATGTTTTCGGCAATACTATCACTAAATAGTAAGGCCTCTTGCGACACTAATGCCATTTGGCTCCGCAAGTCTGATTTTGAGACTTCACGCAGGTCGATGCCATCGATTTTTATACTGCCACTGTTCACATCGTAGAAGCGGGGGATGAGGTTCGCAAAAGTTGATTTTCCGGCACCACTTGGGCCCACTAATGCAATGACTTCGCCCGCTTTAACCTTTACATTAACCAGGCTCAAGACAGCGGCATCGTCGTCCTTGTTATAGCGGAAGGCGACGTCTTCGAATTCGATCTGGCCTTTAATCTTGGCCAGTTTTGTGGGTGCGGGATGTTCCGGTACACTATCTTCGACCTGCAAAATGTATTCTAAACGGTCGAGAGAGGCTTCCGCGGTACGCATGGTGTTCGAGACAGCGCCGAGCTTTTTGATCGGTTGGTAACACATGTATAGTGCAGCTAGAATGGAAGCCAGCGCGCCCGCATCAATGTTTTTTTGTATGGCAACGTAAAGTGCTAGAAGGATAGCGAAAGCAGTCACGACCTCAATCAACGGGGTGAGTGCTTTGTCATATTTGACGACTTTGAGGCTCTTTTCGAAGAATTCACGGCAGGCTGCTACAAAGCGCATGCTTTCACGTTGTTCTAGATTATAAGCTCGAATTTCACGTGTGGCTGACAGATTTTCGTTCAGCAGGTGGTTTAACTGGCCGGCTTGCGCTTGAACTCGACTTGCTTTTTTCAAAATGTGTTTACCGATCAGCTTGATCGGGATGACGCAGGCCGGAACTGAAGCAATCGCAATTAGCACAAAGCTAATATCTTGCTCAATAGTAGACAAATAGATGAGATAAATGGCAGCGCTAATCAAGGTGGCTGGTTCTTTAACTAAGCTATCTACAACTTTAACGATGGCCCCTTGCAGGGTGGTTGTATCGCCTAAGACTCGGGCCATCAGGTCGCCCACGGTGTTTTTTTGGAAGAAGGCCAGCGGCAGCGCTTGAATGTGCTCGAACACCATGCGGCGCAGTTGTTCGAGTACATACATGCCGCAATAAGCGATTAGATATGCGTTGACGTAACTTCCAATCGCCCGCAGCGCAAAGACCGTCGGAATCGACAGCAATATCAGCGCGAGTGTCCAACCGGATGGCGCATTATCATCAGTGACTAAGGGCACTAAGTATTTGATGACGAGCGGCAAGCCGAAGCCCGAAGAGGCGGCGTAAATAATGCCGGCTAACAAGCCGAAGCCAAATTGTAGCCGAACCGGTTTGAGGTACTTAAAATATGGTGTAAATCGCTTAATATACATAGTGCAAGTCGATTTCTTATTTCAACCCGGCCGCGAGTTCAAGTGCAAGATTCTGATGTTAGCGGTCTGTCTGTAGCAGTCGTTCTGAGGCATGGTATGACCGTCGGCTCAGGCAAAGCGTAAGTACTGGCCTGCCGATCTTCGCCACTTGCTGCGGCCATTTTAAATTGTACATGTTTGGGGTCTGAGCCGGTTGCCAGTGCTTGCTTAGTTTGTGCGCCGGCTCGTATTTGCTGAGCGACGGTAAAAAGATGAGATTTTTTGCAATGAGCTGCAACTGCTGTTGCGCCAGACGGCCAATCTGATATCTAGGTAGTCATGAATGATTCGACTGTGACAGAACCGCTGCTATCAGTGCGTAATTTAAAGGTGCATTTTCCAGTCAAGGGCGGCCTGTTGCAGCGCACGGTTGACCTTGTTCGGGCAGTCGATGGTGTTTCTTTTGATGTGCCGCGTGGCACAACGGTGGGCTTGGTGGGCGAGAGTGGTAGTGGCAAAACGACAACCGGGCGTGCCATTGCTCGCTTGCTTCAAATTACTGACGGCCAGGTTCTCTATCGTGGCCAAGATTTAGCTCATCTGTCTCGTCCTGAGCTGTTTCAGTATCGAAAACAGATTCAAGTCATTTTTCAGGATCCCTTTGGCTCTTTAAATCCGCGGATGACGGTCTATAGTATCATAGCAGAGCCCTTAGATATTCATTTTAAATCATGGACGAAATCACAGAAGCGTGCGCGGGTGGCAGATTTATTGGCGCGGGTTGGCCTTAGTTCGGATCAGATGACGCGTTACCCGCATCAATTTAGTGGCGGTCAACGGCAACGAATTGGCATAGCAAGGGCATTAGCGGTGGAGCCAGAATTTATCATTTGCGATGAGCCAGTCAGCGCGTTAGACGTATCAGTTCAAGCGCAGATTGTTAATTTACTACAAGACTTGCAGGAGGAATTTGGGCTGACCTATCTGTTCATTGCACATGATCTGGCTGTAGTTGAGCATATTAGTGATCATGTGTTGGTTATGACTGAGGGGAAAATTGTGGAACAGGCTAGCGCTGAGGAGATTTACGCAAATCCGCAGCATCCCTATACTATTAAATTATTGGATGCAGTTCCAAAATTATAGCCCATTTTTGTTTGCTCTTACGAACTGACAAAAATGGGCTATGCTGTACTCGCAGTGCGGACTTTTTATTTTCTATCCGGTGGTACGAAGCCCGGCGGCGATAGCATTAACGACGCGCAGTAAATCAGTGGTGCGTGTTTCGTCTAGCGTATCACAAGCGCGGGCCTGCTGCAGCAAGTCAATTTGCTTTTCGTGCAATGCGGCTAGGGGGATTTCACGTTCATTCAATGTCTTGTAGAAGCGCGGGCGACGTTCTGGCAGCGGGCGCGGGAACAGTTGTTCCAGTTGTGAGACCGTACGGTTACGCTCATCGATTATTAAACCTAGGATATGTTTGCGCACCGTTTCGTCTTTCACCATGTCAGCGTAGGTGCGCATCCATTTCTCATCCGAGCTGCTGATGCTACTCTCAATATTGTAAAAGACGTAACGCAAGAACGGTGTCGCTTGTAGATTGTCCTTGATTGCTTGGTAGGCTGCAGGCTGAGCCTGCTTCAATGCGTCTAATGCGCTGCCGACTCCGAACCAGCCCGGTAAATAGAAGCGTGATTGGTTCCAACTGAAAACCCATGGGATTGCGCGCAAGTCGCTCAGGCTAAAGTCCTTCTTGCCGCTACGGCGTGAAGGGCGAGAGCCGATGCGGCTTTGCTCAATCGCATCGATGGGCGTGGCTTGTCGGAAAAATTGTATAAATCCAGGAGCGTCAAGTAACTGGCGATAAGCGGCGCGAGAAGTTTTGGCCAGCGTTTCGATGGCTGTTTCGACCATGGGATTTTCTGTAAAGTCTTCGGCCAAGAAATGTGCACCCAGCGTGCCGGCCATCAACCACTCCAAATTGGCGGTGGCGGTAGCGGGTGTGTTGTACTTTTGGGCAATGACTTCACCTTGCTCGGTGACACGCAGGCCGCCGGCGAGTGCACCCTGTGGTAAGGCTTCCAAAAAACGGTGAGTTGGGCCAGCGCCGCGGCCGACTGTGCCTCCGCGGCCATGGAAAAAAGCGATTTTGACGCCATGGTCTTCACCCACTTTGACTAGCTTGCTCTGGGCACTCTTCAGTATCCATTGACTGGCCATAATACCTGTGTCTTTATTGCTGTCGCTGTAGCCCAGCATGATAATAAAGCGCGGCGCTGCACTGGCTTGACCGATACGCAGGCTGTGCCGAGTGCATGGGTGCGACAAGAAATCGTGCGAAATCGCGGGTGCGACTTCTAGATCTTCGTAGGTTTCGTACAATGGAACCACTGGAAGAATACAGCGTAATTGGCCATCCTCTTGTGCTGTCAGTCCGACTTCCTTGGCCAGTACGTAAACGGTCAACAAATCACATAGATTGCGAGTCATACTGACAATCAATGCGCCGACGCCGGCCGTGCCATGCTTTTTAATATGATCTGCGACGACTACCAGTGTCTCGCGCGCCTCGCTGGCCTCCTTGGGGAGCGGCATGGAGGCGTGAGTCAAGGGGCGCGGCGTAGAAAGTTCGTGATTTAGAAAATCCAATTTGGCTTGTTCAGGCCAGCTCGGGAAAGTTGCGCCGTCGGCCACGCCTGCAGCCACCATCATTTGGCTAAGTGCGTTTTCGTAGAATTCGCTGTTTTGACGGATGTCAATACGGGCTAGGTGGAGCCCGATGCTGTCGAGTAAACGTAATAAAGGTCGTACGTAAGCTTGTACGCTTCGGTCTGCCTTTGTTGCCGTTAGCCAGCTCGCTAATTGATTGAGCTGCGTGCGCAGCTGGTCAACACTTAGCTCTTCGAGTTGCTCGCTCAGCGCGTAGACGAACGCGGTCCAAGGTTCTTGCACTTCAGATTGCCCAGTCCATGCCGTTACTTGATCGGACAAAGCCTGCGGGCAGGTGCTACGGGCGACATGCATCGAGAGCTCTTTTGCTAGGTCTTGCAGTCGCGTGCTTATTATTTTGATGGCTGTGCTGCGCATGGTGCCGAATGTTTCTTTCGTCACCGCTGCGGTCACCAGTGGGTGGCCGTCGCGATCGCCGCCGACCCAGGAGCCGAATTGTAGCTGCGGCAGATCTTTGAAGTCGAGCGGTGCGGCTTCGGGCCAGGTTTCACGCCAAGCGTGTTCCAGATTCTGATCTAAGCGGCCGAACATGGTCGGGAAGACCTCGCGCAGGTAGTAGAGCAAATTGTCCAGTTCATCCTTAACTTGAGGCTTGTGCATATAAATCTCACCCGTTAGCCAAAGTCGTTCAATAATAGCGCGCACTTGATCTGCATTTTGCTGGGCCTCGCGCTCAGTGCGTTCGCCTTCGCGATGGCGCAGCAGTCGAACGATTTCACGGTGCAGCCCTAGCGTCGACCAGCGTTTCGCTTCGGTCGGATGCTTGGTAAAGACGGCTTCTACCCACAATTCTTTAATCTGGTCACGAACTGCGTCTGAGCTGATATTACTTAGTTTAAGCCGGTTTAAATAGTGTCCCCAGTGGCCAGGCTCACAGGCCATGCCCATGACCGATTCGCGGGTGCGGCGCATGCTGTTGGCCACATGTTCCTCAGCCAGATTGAGCAATTGAAAGTAGAAGGAAACCGCTTGTACACAATCATTGTCCAAGCTGTCAGCTGAAGCGGTTTTGAGCCGTCCTGCAATTAGCTGCGCGGCGCGGGTTTGCCCCATGGCGCCCAAAACGTCCACAAAAGCATCGGTCAGGAAATTATGCTCCTCTTCGACTTGAGCCAACCCCTGTTCGACTAGTTGTATATACTGTTGTTTGTGATCCGATCTACTCATTTTTAAAGGCGGTTTTCTAATGTTCTAATCTGAATTAAATAAAAATATGCTTTAATTTAAAGTAGAGGGTGCTGTTAAATACAAGATAGAAAGGCAGTGCTTTGCTGCACAAGCCTCGATCTTTGCCGTGGGTAACTGTTGGGTGATGGGGATGCTTTTGCTGTTCCAGCTGGTTTTATGATTAGCATAATTGGCTTCATCCAGGTCGGCAACTGAAGCTCTTCTTGGCAACTATGTCGCGAAGCTGATTTCGTGTTTTACAGCGCTGTGCGCCACGCTATATTTTGCGTATGGCGTCACCGGCAAAGTGGAATTTCTTAACTAATCACAGCTATGTGCTGATCGCTTTAGCGCAGGATGCTGAGCAACCTTTGCGTGCAGTAGCCATGTCGATTGGTATTACGGAGCGTGCCGTTCAGCGGATTGTGGCCGAACTAGAAGCGGAGAATTATTTGAGCCACACACGCCGCGGGCGGCAGAATGTTTATGTATTGCATCCTGAAGTACTGCTGCGCCATGGCTTGGATTGCCATTGTTCGCTAGATGATTTGCTTGATGTGGTCGTACCGCATCGGCCAGATGATTCAATGCTTGGGGACTGGATGGTGGGCGAGCATGGTTCCGAGGTTCGCTAGCAACGTATCAAATTATCCTGATATGATGATGCAATGCTTGCATTTTGTTCCAAGTTGTTAAATGATGCATGCATCATGAGCGATAACTTTATTTTTTCCTCCGAATCGGTCGGTGAGGGGCATCCTGACAAAGTAGCCGATTATATTTCAGACAGTATACTGGATGCTTGCCTATCGCAGGATCCTAATAGCCGTGTAGCTTGCGAAACCCTGGTAAAGAGTAACTGTGTTTTTATCGCAGGTGAACTCACGACCAATGCGAAGCTCAATTTTGATGAAATTGTGCGTGGAGCGATTCGTGAGATCGGATATACGCACGACGATGATATTTTCCATGCCGATGAGGTTTTCATCTCCAATGTCTTGACTTCTCAGTCTTCAGACATTGCGCAAGGAGTGGATGCTGCTGCTGCTGCGGGTAAGGGTACAGTCGAGCAAGGTGCTGGTGATCAAGGTATTATGTTTGGGTACGCATGTAATCAAACACCAGAGTTAATGCCGGCGCCTGTTATGTTTGCGCACCGGCTGTTGCGCGAGATGGCGCACCAGCGCAAGGTACTTCAAGTGCCATGGCTTCGTCCTGATGTTAAAAGTCAAGTGGCCGTCGAGTTTGTCGATGGGCAGATTAAGCGAATTAAAAACGTTGTCATTTCCACTCAACACGCCGACGGGCAAAGTCATCAATCAATTAAAGAATTTTGTATCGAAGAGGTAATTCGTAAAGTTTTGCCAGCAGAGCTTTTGTCTGACGAAACTGAATTTTTAATCAACCCCACTGGCAATTTCGTAATAGGTGGGCCTCAAGGCGACGCAGGCTTAACCGGGCGCAAGATCATCGTGGATACCTACGGTGGTTGGGCGCGACATGGTGGGGGTGCATTTTCTGGCAAGGACCCGTCGAAAGTCGATCGTTCCGCAGCTTATTTCACGCGTTGGGTGGCCAAGAACATTGTTGCGGCTGGTTTGGCTGATAAGTGCGAGCTACAAGTGGCTTATGCCATCGGTCACCCTTACCCGACCAGTATTCATGTGGATACTTTTGGAACTGGAAAAGTTCCGGACAGTCAGATCTCCGCTGCGGCTCAGCGGGTCTTTAGCTTTAAGCCGGCTGATATTGTTAGTCAGCTTGATTTGCTACGTCCCATTTACCGAGAGTCGACTCACTATGGACACTTTGCCAAGGAAAATTTGCCTTGGGAGTCGACCGCAGATGCCGAGGCACTCAAGTCAGCCCTTTAATTGTAACGCCCGCGGCGTACGCGCAGTGGTAAAAAGTATTAAACAAATATTATGAGCACAGATACACAAATTCTAACTGGCACTGATTATAAAGTGAAGGATATCACGCTTGCGGACTTCGGTCGCAAGGAAATCGAAATAGCCCAATTTGAAATGCCCGGTCTTATGGCCACTCGCGAAAAATACGCGGACGAGCAGCCACTCAAGGGCGTTCGCATTATGGGCTCGCTGCACATGACTGTTCAAACTGCAGTATTGATCGAAACTCTGCAAGTGCTAGGCGCCGACATTCGTTGGTGCTCTTGCAATATCTTCTCCACGCAAGATCACGCTGCCGCCTACGTCGCCAAAAATTTAGACGTTCCTGTTTTTGCCTGGAAGGGCGAAACTCTTGAAGAGTACTGGTGGTGCACTGAGCAAGCGTTGACTTGGCCGGATGGTTCAGGCCCAGAGTTAATTGTTGATGACGGTGGGGACGCCACTTTGTTAATACACAAAGGCTTCGATCTCGAAAATGGCGGGGATTGGGTCAATTCTGATTCTGCCAGCATGGAGGAGGCAGTAATTAAGGGACTCTTGCGCAAGATTAATGCCGCCAAGCCCAATCATTGGCATCAAGTTGTTGAAGACTGGAAAGGCGTCTCTGAGGAAACGACTACAGGAGTGCATCGTCTCTATGAAATGCACAACAAAGGAGAGCTTTTGGTACCTGCTATCAATGTAAATGATTCTGTCACCAAATCAAAATTCGACAATTTATATGGTTGCCGTGAGTCTCTGCTTGATGGCATCAAGCGCGCGACCGATGTGATGATTGCTGGTAAAGTTGGTGTCGTCTGTGGTTATGGAGACGTGGGCAAAGGTTGTGCTGCTGCGCTGAAGGGAATGGGCGCGCAAGTTGTCGTGACTGAGGTAGACCCTATTTGTGCGCTACAAGCTGCGATGGAAGGTCACCGTGTTTTGACATTAGAGGATACTTTGGGCTGGGGGGATATTTACGTTACCACTACGGGTAATTATGGCATTATTACTGCCGATCAAATGTCCCAAATGAAGGATCAAGCGATCGTATGCAATATCGGTCATTTCGATAATGAAATTGGTGTGGACGACTTGAATGACATGCCGGGAGTCGAAGTTGAGGAAATTAAACCTGATGATCAGGGTGCGGTGGACAAGTACACCTTCCCAGCTGGCAACAGCATTTATTTATTGGCCAAGGGGCGCTTGGTCAATCTCGGCTGTGCGACCGGACATCCGTCATTTGTTATGTCGAACAGCTTCACAAACCAAGCTTTGGCTCAAATTGAGTTGTGGAAGCAAGTGGAGAAGTACACACCTGGAGTTTACATCTTACCGAAGCACATTGATGAGGAAGTGGCTCGCCTGCACTTGGATAAAATTGGCTGTAAGCTGACTAAGCTTTCAACTGAGCAAGCTGGTTACATTGGTGTTAAATCCGAAGGGCCCTACAAGCCTGAGCATTACCGCTACTAGATTGAATCGATCCCGGTTAAACAAAATCGCTTCCTGCTGGGGAAGCGATTTTTTTTAGCCGCCCGCTCGGTCACTCCTAAAATGAAGCATGAAACAGAGCGCTTCTTTAGCCAGCAGTGGAGGCGCTAATGGCCGTGCTGCTGAATTTTTTTCAGCTGATTCGCATCGACCACGTCAGGTGCATTCTTGTCTTTTCCGGCAGTTTTATTGTAGCGACCAGTTAGCTTGTCGCGCTCGTAGCGGGTGAAGCCGTGCTGCTCTACGTTTTCGTCACTTAATTTAGAATTAGTCGCACCTTCAGTGTATTTATTAGATACATTGGGCGCATGAAACACCTTGCGCACCAAATTTCCTGATGTGGGGTGTACTTTAAGAGCGCTGTCAGACATTAATTGTATGTACTCAAAAGCTTCACCATCGGTGCCGTCAGGCAGGATTTCTTGGTAAACGTATGTTGGCATAATTAAAGTAGCTAGGTTGATTGAATGAAACAGCGTGAATCGGCTTAAACTGCAATGCAATGTTAGTGGGGGCTGTCGCCATCGTGTGTGCCATTTAGAATAGCTGCTTTGGGCAATTACTGCCCGAGCTGTTTAGCTGGGCTGTGGTCAAATTTTTGACTTTTGCCAGCTTCTTTGCGTCGATCGGTATCGATTAATAACGAATTATAGCCACATAAGGCAAAAGCTTACAGAAAAAATCGTGTCTTATCGCAGCGGTTGCAACGTGAATGCCGAATTTAAATGCTCATGAATGGCTAGCCAGCTAAAAAATAATTAGCTAAGAATTGGCGGAGAGAGAGGGATTCGAACCCCCGGAACCTTTCGGCTCAGTAGTTTTCAAGACTACCGCATTCGGCCACTCTGCCATCTCTCCAAACTTCTAAATGATGTATAGCCTGAAATTAGCTGGGAATGCAAGTCGTTTAGTGGGTCTAGTAGAATAAATTTCTATCTAAACTTCTATATTGAATGGCTTCCAGTAAGTGAGGAGATTGGATTGCATGGCTTTCTGCTAGGTCGGCGATGGTGCGAGCTACTTTCAGAATGCGGTCATAGGCTCGGGCCGAGAGTGCTAGTTGCTCCATTGCTTGCTGCAGTAGATCGCCCTGTGCTGGACTGATTTTGCAGTATTGGCGGATTTGTGAGTGCGACATGCGAGCATTGCATCGTGCGCTCGGGTCGGCTGAATGTTCGAAACGTTGTTTCTGAAGCTGGCGAGCCTGTTCGCAGCGTGAGCGTATAGCTGTAGAACTTTCACCTAATTGATTGTTACGTAATTCTTCGATTCTCAGTGCTGGGGCCTCGATGTGTAGATCAATGCGGTCGAGTAAGGGGCCACTGATTTTGGAGCGATAACGTTGGATTTGGGGTACGCTGCAACGGCATTCGCGTGAACTGTCGCCTGTGTAGCCGCATGGGCAGGGATTCATTGCGCCGACTAACATTAATGAGCAGGGCAATGTTATTTTACCCGCGCTACGCGAAATGGTGACATTGCCGTCCTCTAGTGGTTGACGCAGCACTTCTAACGCGGAGCGTTTGAATTCAGGCAACTCATCTAAAAAAAGTACACCATTATGTGCTAGTGAAACTTCTCCGGGGCCTGGGATGCGGCCGCCTCCGAGCAGGCCGACGTCACTGATCGTATGGTGTGGGGATCGAAATGGGCGCTGGAAGTGTCGACTCTCCTGAGTTAGGGTACTGCCGGCCGCAGACTGAATACTAAGAATTTCTAGAAATTCATCCATTTCGGGTTGCGGCATAATTGTCGGAATACGCTTGGCAATCATCGATTTACCAGAGCCGGGGCTGCCTATCATTAGCAGATTGTGCCCGCCGCTGACGGCGATTTCCACTGCTCGGCGTACGGCGTATTGGCCTTTAACTTCGGCGAAGTCTAGCTGGTGCGCTGCAGGGGGGGCTTGAAAGAAATTACTGTGCTGGCAGGCCAGCGGTGTTATAGTATGCTCGTGATTCAGGAAGCGCACGGCCTCATCTAAGCAGGCCACTGGATAAATTGCGATTCCCTCAACTAGCGCAGCTTCATCTGCGGATTCGATCGGTAGCATGAGGCCCAGCATTCCTGACTTTTTAGCTAGTATGGCCATGGCGAGTGCCCCTCTGACTGGCCGCGTCTTGCCTGACAAACTAAGCTCACCCGCAATCAAAATTTGCTGTAAGTCAGTGTCGTCGCATTTTTTGATTGATGCCAGTATTGCGATGGCGATGGGTAGGTCGTAAGCGGGACCTTCTTTGCGCAAGCCACCGGGGGCGAGATTAATAGTGGTGCGGGTGGCAGGGGTGCGAAAGCCACTGTTGGCCATGGCGGAGAAGACGCGGTCTTGTGATTCCTTGACTGCCGTATCGGGCAGTCCGACTAAGATGAATTTGAGCTCACCGGTCTCGCCTGTGTTTACTTCGACTTGCACGGGATGTGCATCGACCCCGAGCAGTGCAGCTGACTGTGTGATGGCTAGCATTAATCTGCCAATTATTGGCTAGCTAATGTTAAGTGAATTCAGATTTATGTCTATGTTTAATAATGTTAGTTTCGGGCAAGTGATTCATGATTGAGTGAAATTAGCCCCATTTTAATCTCCGTATTTTACGATCCAGTGCTTAGTCGGGCGCTCCGGACCAATTAACAGGACTCACATCCCCCGTTCGAAGGTGATGTGCGAGCGCATTGAAGCTGGATCGGACGCTATTTTTCTGGGCTGCCCGGCATCAGAAGTTGTGGGGACAGATTTGGTGCTATAAGTGTGTCACGATTGTATTTGGTGATTCGACTAAAATAAATTTGAATTCTTTAGTATTACTCGTGAATGTGAGTTTAATGTACAACGCCGCGTTTAAGAGCGCCGCAAGTAGTTGGCGGAGTGGTTTCGCATATTTTTATTCTAGCTACTCATCTTGCGTAGTCATCTAATCAGACGTGCTTACATTCAACTAACTAACTAACTAACTAACTAACTAACTAACTGAGCCAAGCTGGCGGCTAATGGATTTTCAAGTAACGAAGCATTTTAAGCTGGGATTAACCGGCGGTATTGGCTGCGGCAAGTCAACAGTCGAGCAGTTATTCGCCGCTGCGGGCTGGCGAACCATTCAGACGGATGCGGTCGCGCGTGATTTTTTAGAGCACGATTCTGTGATTCAAGCTGCGTTGCGAAAGCGTTGGGGCAGTGTTGTTATTAATGCTGAAGGTCAAGTAGATCGAGCGGCGATTGCGGACCGTGTTTTTTCCGATTCGGTCGCACTCAAATGGCTGGAGCAGCTGTTGCATCCACGGGTTCATTCTTTTTGGCAGCAGTCTATCAATGAGGACGCAGATGCGGATTGGTTAGTCGAGATTCCACTACTCTTTGAAAAAAGGCTTGAAAATGCCTTTGATTTAATTGTGTGTGTTGATTGTCCTTCTGATATAGCTGATGCTCGTATGCAAGGTCGCGGCTACAGCAAAGCGCAAGTGCAGCAGCGTCGTTTGCGGCAGATGCCGTTAGAGCATAAGGCTGAGCGGGCAGATCTAGTGATTAGCAACGCTGGTAGCATCGAATTTTTAACACGACAAACCAATCAGTTGATCAAAAACTTAGTAAATTAGTGCTAAGATCTGATCGCACTGAAGATTTTTATCATGTAGCTCAGCTACGATCATTTTATACCAATTTTAGTTATGAGCGAAGAAAATAAGAGCCCGTCGCAACCCAGCGCATCGACCGATCAGGTCCCAGCACGTAAGCGCGCTACTAAGACTGCAGCAAAGTCCGCAACTAAAACTGCGGCAAAGTCCGCAACTAAAACTGCAGCAAAGTCCGCAACTAAAACTGCAGCAAAGTCCGCAACTAAAACTGCAGCAAAAAAAACAGTTAAGAAGGCGGTAAAAAAGGCGGTAAAGAAGGTTGTAAAAAAAGCCGCCAAGAAGGCTGTTGAAAAACGAGTGGTTAAACCTACGGCAGCAGCAGCGAATCAAGTCGAGCTGTTCTCTGAATCGTCGGTGACGCCGCGTGAAGTTAAGTCACGTGAAGTTCAACCGTCGCCAGCGCGGCAAGAACCAGTCCAGTCATCCACAACGGTGGCGCAAGCACAAGCGCCTCGAGCTAAGGTTGAGGATTCTACTGTATCGACGACTCAGTCGCAGACGACGCAACCAGATAAAAGGCGAGGCGAGGGTAATGACCGGCCGCAGCGTCGACGTCATCCCAATTCGAATAAAGGGCAGGTCGAGCGTACCAACGCGGGCGGGCCTGCTCATCCGAATCGCGGTCCGCAACAATCGGGCAATGACCGTGTGGGGCGCGGAAATAAATTTAACAAAAATAAACGCGGGAAAAAGGGTCCCAGTCAAGGTCGCTGGAAAAGCAATAAGAAGCTATCGCAGGGTGAAGATCTGCCGATCGAATTTGGTGAGCTGTTTGCTTACGAACTGTTTGCTAGTATTGAGCTGATTCACGAACGTGCGTCCGAATTGGCTCAAGCTGAGGGGGCTCAACTAGACTTCGTCCGTATTTACGAACTGAGTTTGCCTGAATTGCATGCTGAAGTAGCGGGACTGGATTTGACGGTGCCAGCGGCTCCCAGTCGTGATCAGCTAATTAATCTCTTGGTAGCTCATGCCGCCAAAAGTCAGCTTGCAATTATAACCACAGGTGTTTTAGAGCTGTTGGAGGATGATGCCGGCGGAATTCTAGTTTATCAGCGTGATAGTTACCGGATTAAGTCGTTAAGCACCTATGTGCCACAAGCCTTTATTAAAGCTTATGGTTTGCAGCGAGGTCATATCGTTAAAGCCCAATTGCACCCGCATCGTGAAAACGAGTCTTGCCCATTTGTAGTGCGTATTCTCCAAGTGATGGGGCGTGAACCTGAAACACTATCTGAGATCGTACCGTTTACTGAATTGGTTCCTTATTATCCGTTGCAGCGTATTCTGCTAGAATCCGAGGGAGAATCCAAGTGGGACAATCTGTCGATGCGGGTGGTGGACTGTTTGACGCCGATTGGCTTTGGGCAGCGCGGATTGATTGTAGCACCGCCCCGCACCGGTAAAACGGTGCTGATGCAAGGTATGGCTAATTCAATTAAGAAAAGTTATCCAGATTCGCATTTAATTATATTGTTGATTGATGAGCGACCGGAGGAAGTGACTGATTTTCGTCGTCAAGTCGGTGGCGAAGTGATTTGTTCGACTTTTGATGAAGCAGCGGAAAGTCACGTTCATGCGGCTGAAATGGTCATCGAAAAAGCCCGCCGCATGGTTGAAGTCGGCGAGGATGTTATTATTTTGCTCGATTCAATTACACGCTTAGCGCGCGCTTACAATACCACTATGCCTAGCAGTGGCAAAATTCTTTCGGGTGGAGTGGAAGCGAATGCTTTGCAAAAGCCAAAGCGCTTCTTTGGTTCAGCTCGAAATATTGAGGATGGCGGCAGTTTGACTATTATTGCGACGGCATTGGTCGAAACGGGTAGTAAGATGGACGAAGTGATTTTTGAGGAGTTCAAGGGGACGGGGAATATGGAATTGCACTTAGATCGTGGCTTATCAGATAAGCGGATATTTCCGGCTTTGAGTCTGGATAAGAGTGGTACCCGTAAGGAAGAATTGCTCTACCATCCAGATGAAATGCTTAAAATTTATTCATTGCGTCGAGCGATGAAAGGCTTACCTTCTGTCGAAGCGATGGAAATGTTGATCCAACGTATCAAAAAAACAAATACGAATATTGAGTTTTTGATGAGTGTGGCGCGGTAGTAATCGCCCAATTTGTTTACCCCCTTTGAACTTTATAACCTGTGACTTCTGCTGACGACTTTGTACTTCAACTATTAATTGATCGATCAATCGTCGAGGTAGAAGCGATTGATTCAGCGCGTGTACATCTTGCCGCAGATGATTTGGAGGGTGAGCTTGATGCTGCAGTGCTGGAGCATCTGCTGGAGACTGCAGCACTGACGCAGTTGCAAGTCACGCAGGTGCTGGCTGAAGAGTTTAACATGGAAGTAGTCGAGCTTTCTGCCGTGCGTCCTTCCGCCGAGGCATTGGAACTTGTAACTGCTGAAATGGCTCAACGCTACAAGGTGTTTCCATTAGAGGTCGATGATAACGAGATCAAGTTAGCAGTCTTTGATCCGCTAGATATGGATGCCATTGACAATATTGGCCATGTGATTCATCGGTCAGTTACTAGTATGTTGGCGCCATTGGATACGATCGAGCAGGCGATTCAGCAGCATTACCTAGGGGCAGTCGATTCCGGTAAAGTGCATGAAATGTTTGCTGGTGGAGATTCCAATGTAGCAGAAGAGTCGATTGAGCTGCCAACCGGAGTGGTCGGTGAGGTCGCTGAAGAGGAGGCTCCGATTATTAAATATGTGCATATGGTTATATCTGAGGCACTCAGACGTCGTGCTTCCGATATACATATGGAGCCGATGGAAAATCGTTTTCGTGTGCGTTATCGCATTGATGGTGTATTGCATGAAGTGGAAAATCCACCCAAGCGGCTACAGCCTTCGATTGTTTCACGTATAAAATTGATGTCGGACGTGAGTATTGCTGAGAAGCGTGTGCCGCAGGATGGACGTATTAATATTACGGTCGGTGCCAAGGTCATTGATTTGCGTGTTTCGACGCTTCCAACCGCTTTTGGCGAGAGTATCGTGATGCGTATCCTAGACAAGGAGGCCCTGCGGCTGGGCTTGCCGGAACTCGGCTTCTTTAGCGATGACCAAGAGAATTTTGAGCGGATCATTTCCTTGCCTGATGGTATCTTTTTGGTGACTGGCCCAACTGGTTCCGGTAAGTCGACCACATTATATTCGGCACTGAATTGTATCAACCAGCCGGATCGTAAAATTATCACAGTTGAAGATCCTGTTGAGTATGAGTTAACCGGCGTGAATCAGGTACAGGTGCAACGCGATGTCGGTATGACATTTTCTGCCGCGCTGCGCTCGATGTTACGCCAAGCGCCTAACATTATCATGGTGGGTGAGATCCGAGACAAAGAAACGGCTGAGATTGCAGTCAATGCCTCGCTCACTGGCCACATGGTATTTAGTACTTTACATACCAACGATGCGCCCAGCGCGGTCAGCCGATTGATTGATATCGGTATCAAACCTTTTTTGGTAGCTGCTTCTGTTCGAGCAGTTTTAGCGCAGCGTCTAGTTCGTCGAAATTGCCCTCATTGCAAAGCCGCTGATCAACCAGATGAAAGGCATTTGAGCTCCTTAGGTATTCAGTCACAACATTCTGATAGCGCTACATTTATGCGTGGGGCAGGTTGTTCGAAATGTAATTCGACTGGTTTTCGTGGGCGGGTCGGTATTTTTGAAATGTTTAACGTCAACGAAGAGTTACAATCCATGGTTTATGAAGCAGCCAGCCTTGTCGCCTTGCGTAAGAAATCACGTGAGATGGGCATGCGTTCGATGCGAGAGGATGGTGTAAGGAAAGTGATAGCAGGAGTGACCACTGCCGAGGAAGTCCTACTCGCGACTGTCGGGGATTCAATTTAGTTCCAACTTTCACAGGTAAGGTGCATTAAGACTATGAGTTACGAAATGAATGACCTGTTGGAGTTGATGGTGGATCAAGTTGCCTCTGATTTACATCTGCAAGTGAAGCAGGCCCCGACTCTACGTGTGGGAGGGGTAATGACACCAGTCGACGGGCCCGCGTTGAATGCTCAAGATACGGAAGATTTGATGACCGCCATCACACCGCCGAATGCGCAGGATCAATTGAAGACTGAGGGCGGAACGGATTTTGGATTTTCATATTTGGATCGAGCTCGTTTTCGAGTGAGCGTGCTCCGTGCAAAAGGTGCTTATGGTATGGTGCTACGTCAGATTCCTAAAGAGTTATTTTCTTTAAAGCAGATTGGATTGCCCGATACGCTTAAGCAGTTAATTAGTCGTCCGCGGGGCTTGATTTTGGTGACTGGACCCACCGGTTCAGGCAAATCTTCGACTTTGGCCGCGATGGTTAATTGGATCAATGAAAACCGTGACGGTCACATCATTACGATTGAAGACCCTATTGAGTATTATCATGATCATAAAAATTGCTTAGTGACTCAGCGAGAAGTGGGTAGCGATGTGACTTCATTTTCTAGTGCGATTAGAGGTGCGCTACGGCAAGATCCAGACGTCATCCTTGTGGGAGAAATGCGCGACCTGGAGACGATCGAGGCGGCCGTCAGCGCTGCTGAAACTGGACATTTAGTTTTTGCGACTTTGCACACCACTGGTGCCGCTCGTACGGTTGACCGCATTGTTGATGCTTTTCCATCTAGCATGAAAGATCAGATTCGCACGCAACTGGCATCTTCAGTACTCGCAGTTGTCTCTCAGGTGCTATGTAAGAAAGTTGGCGGTGGTCGGGTCGCATCTTTTGAAATTATGGTCGCGACCACATCAATTTCGCATCTAATTCGTGAAAATAAAGCTTATCGTATTGCATCGGACATTCAAACTGGAGCCAAACACGGCATGATTAGTTTAGATGCGCATTTACTAGGTCTCTGTAATCAAAATATAATTACTGCGGATGAGGCCTTAAATAAGTCGCAAGAGCCTGATTCGATGCGTGATAAATTGATTCAAAATGGTGCTCAGCTCACAGGTTAACACTGCCCAACTTTTCATTTAAACGTCTATTTAAGTTATTTCCCCTGCCATGTTCGAAGATCACAATGATACCATTTACGAGATAATCAGCGGTGCTGGTTTACTCGAAAGTAAGCTGCTTGAGGAAATTAACGAGTCTCATCTGAGCACGGGAAAATCGTTGGCGGATGCGACACTGGATGCCGGCTTGATTTCGCGTGGAGCGTTGCTGGCAGCAGTTGCAAGCTATTTAGGCTACGACTACCTGGAGCAGGTTCCGGACTCTGTCAGCGCGGAGGTTGCTGCGGCCGTGCGAGACAGTGTCGCTCGCATGTATGGAGTGATGCCCTTTTCGGTCGATGATACGTCGGTGTCGCTGCTGGCAAAGGATCCATTTAACCCTAGTATTATCGATGATCTCACCTTTACGTTGAACAAGGATATCAGCATAATTGTTTGTGATCCAGATCAGCTCGACCCATTGTTGTTGAGCACTTATGGTGAAGAGCAGTCAAATATCGATGATATTTTGGATGATGTGGGAGCGGAGCTTGCGGGGTTGGACGCGGGGGCATCAGATTCAGAGTTGGCCAATGCTGCGAATCAGACTCCGATTATTCGCTTTGTGAACCTAGTGCTGCAGCAAGCCATTAAAGATAAGGCATCTGATATCCATTTTGAGCCTTTTGAAAATGAGTTCCGAATTCGTTATCGAATTGACGGTGCGCTGTACGAAATGGCACCACCTCCAAAGAGCTTAGCCATACCAGTTACTTCGCGAGTCAAAGTGCTGTCGAATATGAATATATCGGAGCGGCGCATTCCGCAAGATGGTCGTATTAAGATGACGATTGCTGGCCGGCCTGTTGACTTGCGTGTGTCGACTTTGCCGACACGTTTTGGCGAGAGTGTCGTACTTCGTGTTTTAGATAAATCTGTAGTTAATTTAGATTTGGAGGCGCTGAGTTTACCAGATGATATTCTGACTACGATCCGTGAGTTAGTGGTGCGGCCCAACGGTATCTTTATTGTGACTGGACCGACAGGATCGGGTAAAACGACGACTTTGTACAGTGCGCTGGGAGAAGTTAATAATGTCGAAACCAAGATACTGACGGCTGAAGATCCAGTCGAATACGAGATTGATGGCATCATGCAGGTCGCGGTTAACCACCAAGTCGGACTGGACTTTTCCAGAGCTTTACGCGCATTCCTGAGGCAAGATCCAGATAAGATCATGGTGGGTGAAATTCGTGATCTTGAAACTGCGCAAATCGCGGTGCAAGCATCGCTGACTGGTCACGTCGTTTTAAGTACCTTGCACACGAATGATGCCTCCGGTGCAGTCACTCGATTGATTGATATGGGGCTCGAGCCGTTCTTGATTTCTGCCTCATTGGAAGCTGTGCTGGCGCAACGATTGGTGCGCCGTATTTGCCAAACCTGCTGCACTGCTTATGAGCCGAGCCAAGAGATGGTTGGGGTGCTGGGCGTTGATCCACTTGAAATCGCAGATAAGGACTTCTTTTACGGTGAAGGTTGCCCCAAGTGTAGCCAGACGGGATATCGTGGCCGTGTTGGTCTCTTTGAAATGATTAAGGTCAGCGATTCTATTCGTGAGCTCATTAACAATCGTGCGCCGACACTTGCGATCAAGCAAAAGGCTTTGGAGCAAGGTATGAGAAGCTTGCGAGATGACGGTCTGCGTGCAATCTTTGACGGAAATTCGACGATTGAAGAAGTTCTTAAGTACACTTAACCCCCCCAAAAAATACACACATACACTCTCACCTGCAAATGGCAAAATTTAAATATACCGCGATCGCTCAAGATGGTCAGCAAAAAACTGGTTCGATTGAAGCGCCCAACAAGGATGAAGCGAATGCAAAGCTGAGTGCGATGGACTTGATGCCGACGAAAATCGTTGACGTGGCTCGCTCCGCTAATCCCAAGGCTGCGGTCTCAAAGGTGAAAGAACAAAAGAAAGCGGCGATATCTTTTGGGCCAGTTATTAAAACTGAAGAGCTTTGCACTTTTACTCGCCAGCTGGCGACACTACTGCAAGCCGGCCTACCATTGTTGCGAGCGCTGGAGGTGATGATTCGGCAAGAGCGCAATTTGCGCTTTAAAGTGGTGCTTGAGGGAATCGGTGAACAGGTGAAGTCAGGTAACTCATTTTCTGATGGTTTGGTTTCGCATCCTAAGATCTTTGATCGACTTTTCGTGAACATGGTGCGTGCGGGGGAAGCGGGCGGTGTGCTTGATGTCGTGTTGTCGCGTCTGGCGGGCTTTATGGAAAAAGCATTGAAGACTAAGAAAAAAGTGAAATCTGCTATGGTTTATCCTGTCGTAGTGGTCGGTGTGGCAGTTTCTATTGTCACACTACTAATGGTAGTGGTGGTGCCTAAGTTTCAAACTATCTTCGATGATATGTTAGAAGGTGCTGCGCTGCCTGGACCGACTCAATTCGTTATTAGCATTAGTAATTTTGTACGAGATAATATTATAATTACACTGATTCTGTTGGTCGCCGCTTTTTTCGGTTCCAAGTACTTAATGAAGACTCAAGCTGGCTCGAAGTTTTTTGACCTATTATCGATTAAGTTGCCTAAGGTGGGTGACTTGGTGACTAAGGTTAACATTGCACGAATTACACGTACTTTTGGAACTTTGCTTTCCAGCGGTGTGCCGATCTTGCAATCGATTAACATCACTAAAGATATTACGGGTAATATTTATTACCATAATGCACTGAGCCGCATACACGACAGCGTGCGCGATGGTGAATCGCTGGCTGCTCCAATGGAGCGTGAAAATGTCTTTCCCAATATGGTGACTAGTATGGTGGATGTCGGCGAAGAAACCGGAGAATTGCCGGCCATGTTGAATAGAGTTGCGGATAATTATGATGAGGACGTCGACAATGCGGTGGCTGGGATTACTTCTATTATCGAGCCAGTCATGATCGTCTTTTTAGCAGTAGTCGTTGGCTTTATTGTGATTGCCTTGTTCTTGCCGATTGTTGAAATCATTAAGCAGTTGACTGGTTGAGTCAGTGCAGTGGTTAAAATTGCCTTAAACAAAGCTTAAAATAAAGTTGACGGAGCAGATTAAGCTTACATCTTCAATTTTTTCAATTTATCAGAGTACAAATTTCTTATGTCTATCGAAGTAAAAGTCCGCAAAGGTGAGCCCATTGAACGTGCGCTCCGCCGCCTCAAAAAACGTCTCGACCGCGAGGGTGTCATTATTGATGTCCGTGCTAATCGCTATTTTGAAAAACCTTCTCAAGCCAAGCGTCGTAAAAATAAGGAGCTTGATTTCAACAATATGTTACGGGTGCGTTACTCAAACATGTAATTGATAAGGCTTGGGTGCGACTCGCATTCTGTTTTAGTATAAATCCTGCGCTCGTATAACGTGTCTCAGGATTTTTTTTTGGCATGAGTTCAATATTAGACCGTTTATCGCTTTCTAGCTGCTGGTGCTCGCACCGTCACTCAGACGGTTATGCCATGGTTCAGGAGATGGCAGCGCTTGGGTTTAAACGTATCGAGCTAAGCCATGGTATAAAGATTAGTTTAGTGCCTGGTATTTTGCAGGCGGTAGAGGAGCAGCTGATCGAAATCTCGTCGGTCCATAATTTTTGCCCATTACCTAGCAGTGTCCAGCATGCCGCTCCCAATCTTTATCAACCTTCTGCGGCGGATGCGCGTGAGTTGAAATTGTGGGATCGTTATACTCTACAGACACTAGATTTTGCAGTACAAGTCGGAGCGCCCCATGTCGTCATGCATTCTGGCAGCACTTGGTTTTTCCTGACCTCGCCAGAGAGCAAACTCGATCGCTGGATTGATGCCTCGGAATTAAAAGCAGTTGAGCTGACGCAAAATGCTACTTTTATCAAGCATCGGCAACGTGCAATGAAGCGCATCAAGTCCGCCTCGCGTCAGGCTATGGCTCGCATTCATGCCAGTTATGCGCGTGTACTGCCGTTGGCTCAAACGCGTGGATTAAAACTCTGCTTGGAAAATCGAGAAGGATTGGAAGAGATGCCGATCGATAGCGAATACCTAGAATTTTTGACTGGATTACCAGAGCCTAGCCATGTCGGCTACTGGCACGATACCGGGCATGCGCAGATTAAGCATCAGTTTGGGTTACTGGACCACCGTGAGCATTTACGCTTAATGGCTGATCGGCTACTCGGATTTCATTTGCACGATGTGTCCGAGGGCGGGCGTGATCATCAGGTGCCGGGGACGGGGACGATTGATTTTGGCATGATTGCTGAGTTTGTTCAACCGCAGCATACGCTGGTACTTGAGCTCAGCCCAAGATTGAGCGTCGAACAGGTCTTGGCCTCGCGCGACTACATTGCTAACATCTTAGGTTAAGACATTCGGTGTCGTCGAATGTGGCTAAAATGCTGGCAGACTCGTACTTAGTCGCTAGTTTGCTCTAGGTGCTCAATTGACTTTGGCTGTGCTGCATAGAGCCGAATTGGCTGTTGGGCTAGCTGATTACACTTCGATCTGCTCAACGATTTCGAGATCGTAGCCATCTAAACCTACTACTTTACGCTGAGTGCTCGAAAGTAGGCGAATCTTCTGTAATCCAAGTGCTACTAGAATTTGCGCTCCGATGCCATAGTCTCGGAAGTCCATTTTGCTGGGCCCAATTTTCTTAGTCTGTGATTGTTGGTCTTCGATAATACGGATGCCGCCTTGTGGTTGCTCGATGTAGAGTAATACGCCGTGCTCGGCTTGCTTAATGGCTTTCATTGCAGCTTGTAGCGCGCCGTAACCACTACTTGATTTTGAGAGCAGCGTATCCGCTAAGAGGTTTTCGCTTTGCACGCGTACCAATGTCGGGCTGGCGTCAAGCTGGCCTCTGCTTAACGCGATGTGTTGACGATTATCTAGTATGCTGCGAAATATATGTAGGTCGAACTCACCAAATTCGGACTCGAATGGTCGTGTCAATACATGCTCGACTAGGCGATCTCGCGAGTGGCGGTACTCGATCAGGTCTGCGATGGAAATTAGTTTGAGCCCATGTTTTTTTTTGAATTTAACTAAGTCTGGTACGCGTGCCAAACTTCCATCGTCATTGAGTATTTCGCAGATGACACCACTGGGGTTTAGTCCCGCAAGTTGGGCTAAATCAACAGCCGCCTCGGTATGCCCGGCGCGTTGTAGCACGCCGCCGTCTTTAGCTCGTAGCGGGAATATGTGCCCTG
>Ga0115008_10000534_pt1 | contig 28661 bp, 39 predicted proteins | sample FraStrMetagenome_FD_87164 | JGI IMG/M metagenome (GOLD analysis project Ga0115008, IMG submission 87164) | Marine eukaryotic phytoplankton communities from Arctic Ocean - Fram Strait ARC3M Metagenome | ecosystem: Environmental > Aquatic > Marine > Oceanic | place: Fram Strait | collected... | reverse complement strand
TTGGTGCCATGTCTTTCTTACCGAACACTTTCGAGTCCATAATAGGAGCTGTGGACTTGATAGTCGAGTTCCTAGCTAGTTTTTCCATCAATGATGACATTATAATTCTCCATAGTTTAAATTCTGTTGTACTGCGACTATTATAACATCATGCATCGTAAATGTCAAACAATTTCTTCTCAAATTGTTCGATCTTTGCGGTGCGGTTTGGCCAAAGAATGTACTCTTTCTCTGGGTTTGCCTTAAGGTTATTAAGCAGTGGTGTTATTGAGTTGTAAAGCTTATCAAGCTTGTCTTGTAGGTCTGTTGCTGTACCACTCTCTTGAGCAACTTTTGCTTGTGCTTGTTGCACGACCTCCAGTTCTGTTTCATCAACGGCAGTAAAGCCGAAGTCAAATATATCTTCTGTCATGAGAAAAATCCTTCTAATGTGTTTATGTATTCAAGTTCCCAGTTTATGGCGTCAGATACCATCTTCAATGGGTCTTTGAATGTTTTGTTGAATTGCATATCATAATCAATATGACTATCTAAGTCAAACTCTTTTGGCAAGAACTGTGGGAAAGATATGATGTTCTCCATTAAAGGATTAGGCATCTTCATGTAACAAAACTTAACCTTACTACCATTCTTAATCTCTTCCATAGACAGCTTCTTTTCTTTCATAAGCTTATTGAAAAGTAAAGCACCTCTGACGTGAATAGGAGTACCTTTCTTGTATATCGTATGCTTATCATTCCATTTATTGATGTCGCTGACACCACGAGGAAACGATACGTCCTCTGCTGGCAAAGATTTGAACTCTTCATAGAAGTCAGCCACGAATGACTGTAGTTCTACTTCTGTAGAATTTAGCATGATGCTGTAAGCCTTTTTAAACTTATCACGCACAACTTGAGGAGTTGATGATTTCACAGCCTCGATACCCATAACTTTAAGCTTAGGCTCTGCGTACTGTACACCCTCATTATTATGAACGTTAAGTATATAGCGTTTCTTTGCCATCCAGATACCCTTATCTGCGATAGCTTCACGTGCCATAACCATTCTATTTTCATAAGCATTCATTTGAGTAAACATATCATTGTACGACTTCTGTAGAAGAGGTACAAGCTTTTGCTCACATGCTTGATCGATGAACTTTACGGGATCTGTTGGTTCGACTGCATCAACAAGAGGTCCCATGTTCACGTATAAAGAGTCAGTATCCATAGCGATAACATAATCTTCATCATCAGATTTGAGAATGGTATTCAATGCCTTGTTCATGGCTTTCTCAGCCCACTTGATAGACAACTGACCAGACAGTGTAATGCCCTCTGCAATTCTCATATCAAAGTATCTGAAGTATTGATTGCCTAATGCACCATAAAGTGAGTTAAGCAAAATCTTAACAGCCTGCTGAGTATTCTCAAGTCTATTTATTTCTCTCAACATCTCTGGAGACTTCTTCTTCTCGTATTCTGACTTGAGGGAAAGCATCTCGTTTTTGATACCACGTCTCTCATCGTACAGACCAATAATGATCGTAGGTAATACGCCACGAACGTCTTTACGATACATAGAACCGTTGACAGCAACAGATAGATCACGCTCACGCACATCTTCACGTATTGGGTTATTGAGATAATGCTCAACACCACTTGCAGTAAAGTCATCACCACCTGAAACTAAAGTCTCGGGTGACATGTTGTACTGAACAATCAGATTGGGATATAGTGAGTTAAGGTCAAATGATGTTACCCATTCAGTCATGCCTACCTTAGGCTCTTTAACATAACCACCAGGATACGATTCTTTATGTTTGCGTACCGAAGGTGGAACAGCGATCTTTCGCTCACTGAGATATCGATAGATGATTGAATCCCATATGCCAGTTGTACCGAATGCATCGTTATAGTTTACACCGCCCTTGTATGCAACGATCAATGCCAAGTCCATAAGACCAGTCTGTATGTCAATCTGATCTACTACCTGAACATCACGAATATTATAGTCGATGAACTTCTGGTGATTAGCTTTATACAAACCGTGTAAAGAGCCGTACTCAGAGTAAGACAGCTTCTTGGTACCTAGAACAACAGCGGCAATATTATCTAGAGCATAAGATGCTTGATTGCCATACGTAAAACCAAATTTCTGAAACAGATCAAAGTAATCTACTTGCTGAACACCATATATCTCATAAGCATCCATGTCTTTACCCTTGATGCCAATCTGTCGATACTTCGTAATACCGAAAGGCGAGAACTGCTTGACAATCTTATCACCGAGAATGCGTGTGGTTCTGTTTATCATGTAAGGGATATCGAATAGTCGAATATTCCAACCAGTGATAATATCTGGACAATTGGCATGCCAGAAAGTTAAGAACTTAAGCATGAGGTCGGACTCATCAGTACATAGGCGATATTGAACCATGTAGCCATCTAGATCAAGCTCACAGTCTTCTAGTCTCCATTCACCTAAACCCCAAACGTGATATACTTTAGAAGTACTGCTCTTGTATGCGATAGAAATAATTGGATGCTTTGCTTCACCAGGCTCTGGGAAACCATCATCAGATGCGACCTCAATATCTATATTACCGACATTGATACGCTTTAGATCGTAGGGTACTATGCCAGGATACTTATCAGCAATGAACTGAGCTACATAATTGTTGTTGCCATATATCTTAAAATTGTCAACGCCCTCGTATCTCTTGTTGAACTCTGTGGCTTCTGACATAGAATCAAGTTGAATAGGCTCAACTGAAGCACCATCAAAGCCCTTCCATTCACCAGGTCCCTTAGTAGAAGGAACGTACATCGTTGGCTTGAATGGGAATTTCTTCATGATGGGTTTGCCATCATCATTGTAGCCACGGAACAATATGTTATTGCCGTAGCGATTAACGCAAGTATAAAAACTCAAGATATAACCTCATTTTGTATGGTATGGTTTACATTGTACAGTATAAGAAACAAAAAGTCAAGTAAATTAGTCAGCACGTTCACCGTATCCGTAGTCTATGACTACAGGAAATCTAGGCACACCATCTGGAGTTAGACCGAAATATCGTAACGTTGCCCAACTAGGAGTATCGCCTGATTCCCAAAGCTCTTTAAGCTTGTCTTGCTTACCTCGAACTCCAGCTCCACAGTTTTCTCCATTAGGCATAATCAAAGCAAACTTCTTGACATGTCCTGCCCAGTTGCCTTGACCTTCTAACATAGACGCAACTTTGAACTCTTCAGTTATAAACTCTTTACGCTTCAGTAGACCATTCGATCTTTTGTTTTCATAAGGAGTATCGTTACGCACCATTTGTCCTTCGTATCCATCCGTCGTGTAATTAGCGTATAATTCGTCTAACTCTTCTTGATCGACAGCTAAGGACGTTGGAACTTTCTTTAGATATAGGCAGTTGCTGTTAATAACATGATCGATAACAGTAGATCGTATTGAGAACGAATCATTAGGCGACATACTATCTTGTAGATCATAGACGTGGTATTGCACCAAATTCTTAGCCTCTTCTATATCTTCATCAGTAGACTTCATCTTTCTCACTAATGAAGTGATCTTATTGAAGTCATCTTTTAACTCATGATTATATAGTTCGCCGTCTAAAGTCATAGTTGGATTAGCATCTAAGATTGGCTTAACTGCTGACCAAATATGGGGACAACTTGTGATGGCTTTACCAGCACGTGTCCATAATCCACTAGAATTCGCAACACATCTAATGCCGTCCAATTTAGGCTGACTAAATCCAGATGTTACTTGAACCTTTTGCTTAGTGTAATCACCAGCAAGCATGGGCTTAAATTTCTCATACGTGTCTACGAGGTTAATGTCTGTAAAGTACTCCTTCTCTGCCTTCTTGTCCCAATTGGCTTTAGCCTCTGCTTCAGCTTGGGTTAATGCAGTAGTAGCATTTGATTTGCCTACGTTCTTTGGACTACTTTCTTTCCATCCAGAAGTCACTAGATTACCATCTTTTATTCCTGCAATCGATCTTGTGCCTGCTTCCCAAGCATCATTATATCCAATCTCGATAGTCAAAATTCTGATCTTGCCTTTGCTGTCTCGTTTGTACAGTGGAGCAAGTTGCTGTGTTATTCCGTATTCCATATTATAATCTCTCTCAATGTGAATGTATATTATAGCACTATTTTAACCAGTTGTCAAGCACTAAAAACGAAAACGGTGAGCCGTTAAGTTCACCGTTGGAGTTATTTACCTTATATCTTTATGCTAGTTGTGTTAGACAACTAGCTATTACAAAAGTGGATAATGCTAACAACAGTAATTGAGATACAGTGTCGCAGAATGCACCGTCGCAACTCTTAATGAAAGAGATTGCAGTTTTCATAAGCTTTATTTGCTCCTATACAAATATTTGATTAAAGGGTGAGACGTAAACTTTTGATCTACGTCCCACCCAAATGTCCCTACTATTCTTGTAGTAGTTCTTTCTCTCCCGTATTAAGCTTCTGCCCAATCTTAATTTTCTTAGGCTTCTGCTCCTCTGGGATGACGTTTTCTAACAAGATACGAAGCATACCATTCTCAAGTCCTGCATCTTTCACAATTACTGTTTCAGCAAGTGTGAATGTTCTCGTGAAAGCACGAGCGGCAATGCCTTTGTGAATGTACTCTTTATCTTCAGAGTCCTCAACCTTACCTTCGACTGTTAGGACACCTTCTTTGACTTGAATGTCAAGAGATTCCTCAGTGAATCCAGCAACTGCCATTTCAACGATATACGTTGTATCACTTTCTCTCGTGATATTATATGGCGGATAGTTACTGGCACCTCTATCGTTGGGCGTTTGATGCATCGCTTGGATGCGTTCAAAGATTCTATCGAATCCTACGGTTGTAAATGGATCGTACTGTGTTTGCATATAAGTCATTATTGACCTCCTGTTAAGCAAGGGTTATTGTTATGAGTCCCCGAAGGCAACTCACATGTATTTATACATGTTATATGGTAATGTTCTGAAAAAACTTCATGATATTTTGTAATGTCAGTCATTACAGAAAAGCATGGTTATAGGTACTTAACTCCTAACCAATTAGCAACCTTAGTTTTTAGCCAAGATTTGTTTTCCATTCTAAGACTGATACCCGTATCGTCTATCCTTGCAGTCTCACCTCCGTTAGAATCACTCACAGTAAAATATGAATTGAAAGCGCCATTCGAATTGGGAGTTAAGGCTATATCAGTTGTGAACAAATCAGTTTGTACATATGACCGTTGTTGCACTGGAAAGTCAAATGATAATTGTTCTGGATCTATATCGTAGAATCTAAAAGACTGTTGCATTACTGAACTCCTGTAGAGCCGAGACCACCTGTTCGATCAGTCTTTTCTTTAGGCTCAATAGTAGTTTCGACAAACCACACTCTATTGTTTCTAACGATCTCTGCCTGAGCAATACGATCACCGTCACGTATCACAAATGGTTGATCAGAAATGTTCTGTAGCATCACGTAGGTCTGTTGAACGTAGTCAGCATCAACAACACCTTCACAGTTTGCTACTGTAATACCAGATTTCCAAGCTAAACCTGAACGTGGATGAATGCGTAGGGATTGATCTTCAGTGAGATCAAAGACTAGCCCCGTAGGAACTAATACTCTTTCTCCTGAGTATAGTATGCAACCTTTACCATTATTAGGATCAATGACAGACTTGCGCTTCTCATTGGATTGTCCATAAACTGTTAAGGTATCTGTAGGACGAATAGACGCTTTTAGATCAAAGCAAGCTGACCATTCTGTGCCGTATATAGGCATATGGGCTTCTGGAAAAAGTTTGAATATCTTCAACTCGCTGTCTTCTATCATGTTGATAGCGGCGAGCATATCATTATCTCTAATCATAGTATAGTCCTTCATTAAAATGTAAAATCAGTTTAGCGTTTTTTGCCTATGCTGTACTTAGCAATAAGTTCCCACTCGCCCTTTTCCTTGTGAGGAAGAATTTTGATTTGTGATAGTGGAGCTGTTGGCTCTGCAATCATCTCAGCATTCAAAGGCTTAATCAATGACCATTCTTCAAGTAACTTGACAATAGTATTTCTACGTGCCTTGTCCTCTTCTGAGAAGTCGTTAATCTTTCCGTCTAACATGAAAAGTTCTTTGAAGTGTACAATGTAGTACTTGCCCTGCTTGTGCAGGATATGGCAAGACTGATACAACTTCTGCTCTTTCTTTGAGGCAATACCTATACGAGTAAGTGTTTCTTTTACTTTAAGAAAGCTTTCCTCGTTGGGCAGAGTTACCTCTACTAGTTTCTCTAAAATGTTCATTTCTTCACACCACCTATTTCTTGTTGTTCTTTCATGATTCTCAATTCATCACTAGACAACAAAGAAAGATATTCTTGACCAACAGTTCTGTTACAAAGATAGAACTCACATATCATATCAAGGTCTTCATTACTAGCATTCTTAACCCACTTTGCCCATCGCTTTTTAGGTCTAATGCTATTTATAAGACACTCGTATTGGGGACGCTTATCCAACTGGTGGTTCATATTCATTAGGTTTGCATGAAGAATTGTATCAGGAAAGTAAGACAGTGCATTGTTTACTAACCAAGGCTCATAGCCTTTTTCTGCAAGAACATCGTTCTCGCTATCACGCATCATATTCTTCTTACTTAGCGTAATTGTATTTACGTACTCAAACGGAGATGTCATTTTCTTGATCCCTATCTACTGTATCCTTATTAAATTCTTCGCTACACACATCACATAGATATGCAACGCCTTCACCATCTTGATACTTGTATCGTACCTCAGAAGGATTACTACCAGCAGTCTTCATGCAAATAAGGCATGTATGCTGTGGTTCCTTCTTCTTAAATGGATTCAGTCTCATTTCCAGTCGATCTCAGCCATAAGTGTAGCAAGTGCCGCAACTCGATTGATCTCTGAGTTAGCAACGAATGCTTCTTTGTACTGATACTCTGCCAGAATGATAATGGAATCAGCAATACTTTGAGTACTGTTAACTTTGCTCGGTAGTATATCATACAACTGCCTGTATAAGACAGCGGAATCAATATCTTGGTTATCTGCAACCCACTTACGAGTAGCAGTGAAGTTCTTATCTTTCATCAGATTGATAAGGGTACTTATGTTGTCAGTCGATTTACTCGCTAAGATGCCAGCATCAATACGACCAGTAGAAGCATAACGCTGTAGTTCATTAAGGACTCGGCGCCAATCAGGAAAATAAACCTGTACAATTTCAGCAACAGACTTTTGATCATATGTAATACCCTCTTCATCTAAAATGCCGCATACTCTCTTGAAAAAATGTGAAGCAATAACGGGCTTGTCTTTCTTAGTGATACCAAACTCTATCACACTGCACCTTGAGTGTAATGGCTCAATGATGCGGTTCTTAAAGTTACACGTCATAATAAAGCCACAGTTCTTCGAAAACTCTTCCATGAAGTTACGGAGGGCAGGCTGTGTTGAATTGGCGTTTAGATAGTCAGCTTCGTCTAATATGACGTACTTTCGACCACCGGTGAATGATACACTAGATGCGAAGTTGGAAATCTCTACACGAAGGGTATCGATATTGCCATTCATAGAACCGTTGATGGTTATATAATCAGCACCTATCTCTTCTAGCATTGCTTTAGCGATTGTAGTCTTACCTACACCTGCTCGACCAGCTAGTAATAAATTGGGAACATTGTCTTGATCGACAAACTGTTGAAAGGTCTTCTTCATCTCATCAGGAAGAATTGTATCTTTAACTGTGCGTGGGCGATACTTCTCTACCCATAAAAAATCATTTTGCATCATCATCACTCCATAATATAATAAACTTTATACCGTACAGTATAAAGGGTTGAAGGGAAGAAGTCAAGTAAACTCAACCTCTTCCCTTCGATCTTACTTAAGCTTCAGCAGGTGCTTCAGCAGGTGCTTCAGCTGGTGGTGCACTAGGTGCTTCACCTGGCAACTGAACATCTTGACCCTGCTCTTTAGCATGACGCAAGAATGCCATAAAGCGTTCACGTACCATGCCCACTGACGCAAGCTCTTCACCGCGGAATGCTCCACGAGGCGTCACTACATCAATGATTTGAACAGCCGCAGAAATGTCCTGCAATGATAGACCAGGAGCTTGTTCTTGTTCTTGCTCTGGTGCTGGTGCTTCTGTCGAAGCTACTTGGTTTTCATCTGTCATAATATTCTCCTATATTTATGATGATTAACGAGATTCGATTGCAATCCAGTATTGGACTTTATCGGATTTAAAATGTGCCATACCTTTTGAAGACAATGTGACCTCGTAGTCGGTTGGTACTAGTTTAAGATTATCTGTTTTGATAATCATGTTAAAGGGCTCAGTGTTCACACCTTCAGCAACAACTGTATTATAGTTGTCAGCAGTAGATGTTTTGCTATCTACGGCAGAAATAGTAACACTATTTCCATCACCGATGAAAGCGATTTCTGGTAACTGTAGAACGCCTGCGGCACGCAGTACGCTATCTATAGCTTGCCAGGTAATGTTGACAGACACTTCAGGATCAGGAACAACAATGTCCTTCTCCGGCGGTGTTACAATCAACGATTCAGAAGTGTAAGTGTATCGGAGTTCGCTTTTACCACCCTTAATAGTAAAACGATCTGTACCGAAAACGACTTCTGGATTCTCGAATAATGCGAGAGTGCTTAAGAAGCGGGACAAGTCATAAACACCTGCCTGTTGCTCAACTGTTTCACCAATTGTAGCCGCTGCCATCACAGTCTTTTGTGGGGATATTGTTCGAATAGTCGATCCAGGTTTAAACACAACACTGGGATTGATAGTCGAAAAGTTCTTGAGAATACTCAAGGTATCATTGCTAAATTTCATATTTTATTCACCTTCCATAATATTTTAAAGTCACGCTCTGTTATATTTATATCAGAACACCAAAAGTTTTCCATCTTATTTCATCTTACTCCTTGCTAGTGTTAAATCCTCAGCTAATTTTAATTGGTCACTTATGAACTTAGCGCAGTCTTTAGCAGTCAAGGCACCACCATCTAACTCAGGCATACGATCATCTTCACCGATGCCTCGTATAACTGAACTAGATAGCATTAGAGCACCTGCCATTATCATACAAACATGATGTAGTCCCGAACCACTGGGTCCATCATCATAGTCGTTTCTTCGCTCAAAATCATCGATGTGTCGTTTAAGACTATCAATCATTTGTTGCCAAGGTAAACCCTTTTCCCAGTTTCTATCTGCATACTTCATTGCACCGTATTCAAGTGCGGCGGCACCTGCGGCAAGACCCTCAAGAGGGAGCTGTCGCATATAAGGTACACCGAGTGCTTCACGTTGGGCGCCACTCTTAGCGGCTTCAAAATTGTCATTCATCGGGCAGTTTGCTCCATGTCGTTCTCGGCTCTGTATATTGTTTGAAGTCTCATAACATCAGCCGCAACATCATGAGAGCTATCGTGTGCAATGAACGCTGTCGACCAATAAGACTCATCACTCACAGGTACGAAACCATTACGTGTAGTGTAATCAAACTTGGCATCGATGTGACTACGAACATCCCTAACCTTATAGAACTTGAGATATTGATCCATCGTTGGCATGTTATCTGTCGCAAGCATTAGCCTGTTAAGTATAACTGGGTCAAACGTATTGCCACGTGACCACCAATAATCAATGTTTCTTTGTTCTCTAAGATAAGCTAGTATTGTATCACAAAACTCTACGACAGTCAAGTCATTTTCTGTCCTGTTCAACTTATCACGTGCAAGTTTAGGAAGTCTTTCCCACCACTCAACATCAGCCTTGTTAAACTTAGTGCCATAATTCTGCATCTGATCGTTAACATCAGCCTTTAAAGTCTGAACGGTACTTGCAACCTCTTCGAAGGTATATGGCTCTTCAGCAAATCTATCCCACTCAAATGTGGTATAGGCGACATCGACAACGGGGCAATGAAAAACGTTAGCCCCAATCGTCTCTAAGTCAAAAATAAAATCTTTTCTGTTTTTCTTCACTATGCTACCTCACTAAAACCGTAACCATCTACTTCATATGTTCTACCGTTAGCGATCATTAGGTCCCTCATTGAGGTAGAACGAAGTCCGTAGACTTTACCATCATGTTCGATAAGCGGTGCTAAGACAGTAACGTTTGGATTCTGATCATTGTTATCTTCAATGTCTTTTCGTGACCAAGAACCAACAATGTTGTTAGTCCATCGATAAGCATATTCCAATGCTTCATCTACTGATGCCAAGGCAGGAGAATTAACTTCTGCAACTGTTACTGGGTCTTTTTCGAACGCTTTGTGAATCACTGTTACTATCATAATATACTCTCTTTTTTTAATCTATGTACACATTATCGCATAAAAAAGGGTCTGTGTCAACTCTTTTTTTAATTAATGTGTAATTTTTCTTGCGGAAGCTTTCTTGTTGCTGAAGTCACCGTACTTCATAGACTTCTTAGCGTGACACAATTTACATATCGTCTTAACGTTTTCGGGATCATTGTTATCGTGGTTGCCGTCAACGTGTTCTAAATCCAAAGACTGTAGCATACCCAACCTGAGCCAACTTATCTTGGGTACTGGACATTTCCAGCCTAAGTGGGCATCATGGTTTTCACAGAATTGCTTCTTGTGTATGACAATACCTTCCATTGCCTTGCCTCTGATGCCAGTCGCTCTTGCTTTGTAGCAGGTACCACACTCAGTCTTGAATGACCAGTTAGACCAACATCTAACTTGAACCGGGCGAATACATCCACCGTTTATACATGTCGGAAGAGAATATCCCTCATTGAAGAACTTCTCTTTTGCGGTTGCTGAGGCAACGCTAATTTCTGGTCTGGAAGTGATACTCATTATACTAATTCGTAAGACTTGTTCCACTGACCGATGTTAATATCGGTGTAGTGTGAACGGCTAAAGTAATCGGTCATTGCGTCATCGTTGTTGAAGTAGCTAGGACCTTTCATGGCATCAAGAAGCTTGTTGAGGAACTTCTTAGCTACCGGCTTCTCAGCGAAGTGATCATCGATCCAGTAAGTGTTTACTTGATAATGAGCATCGCCGAAGTCTACTTCGCCTTTTTTAAGATTAACAACTAATGTTGAGTGGTTACGGACAGAGATACTGCCCTTCATGCCGAACTCTTTCAATACTGCTTTGATAGCGGGAGCAAGTTCTTTTTTCATTTCTTGTGATACGTAAGCCATGTTTTAGTTCCTTCTCAATTGATTACTTAGTAAGTATAGCAGATTGGACCACTATGTCAACCTTTATTTTAACTAATTTTAACAAAGGCATGCTTAGGGTTAGCAAAATCAAACATTGCAACCTCATCGAAACCGTACAACACCACGCCGTCTTCAACTGGGTCAGTGCCTTTATCATATTCGATGAGATCAAAACCAGATGGAATCACACCACAGAACAGGTGGATGTTGTCGATGTACTGCACTTCAATAGTCTCTGTCATAATCATCACTCTCTTCATCAATTCAATACAAGTATTATAGCAGGTTGGCACACTATGTCAACCGTTAATTTACAAAATATTCAACATTTTTCTTCAATTGCCACTTCTCTAGCACAGGTAAGCCGAACTCGTCCTCATCTACAGCAATATAGGCAACTGTCTTCTTGACTATGCCATAGCGGTAGCCTTGACCAATGATGTCACCTACCCATATCTTATGTGGAAAGTCCTCACACCAGTTAAACGGATCATCGTTGTTGCTGTACTCGAAGTAGTTGCCCACCTCTTTCTCAGTGAAGCATCCAATAGGGTCTTTGGTGTGGGTGTAGTAAGCCATGATCGTGCCTCTTTCTGTCTAATGAGGTACTATTATAGCAGGTCTGAGGGCAGTGTCAACCCCTAATTTGCGTTTTTCCAATCAAAATTGGTATCTAATTCCATACCGTAATTGTTCACGCCTGTGGGCACTTGTACTCCATCTCGTGGAATAAGCTTATTGACTTTAAAAGGACTGTAGTCGACCCAATGATGCCATCTACCGTATCTCCACACGAGTCTGGCAACATCAGGATGCATATCTACAAGCATCTGAGACTTATTGACTGTGCCTTCTGTGTTGTATCCAGTCTCCTTGAACTCTTCGTTTTCGGTATTCTCTGCGTGATAGAACTCAGCAGTATTACCACCTGCAACGGTCTGAGTGGCACATTTACCTTGTAGAAAGGCATTGAACTGTAAACAAACATCTCCATCTTTCATTACACGCAAACAGATGTCAGTATCTTCGTTGTATCGACCACGCCATCTATGCTTACAATCGTTACGAATTAGAAGTGCGGAATATATTCTGGTGTTGGCAACGTATGCAGGATAGCTTTGATCTGGAGCTATAAAGAACCGATATTGTGGTCCAGCAATGTAGATGTTATCGTAGCGGTCTACGAAGTCTTCCATTACTTTGAATCCAACACCACTTTCAAATCTAATCCGTTCGTTGTTATGCAGTCTATAGAAGTCTGAAATGTTATCGTCAAAGACCCAATGACTGGTCGCACCTATGGTCATTGAATGATCCCACGCCCAGTTTCTAGCACGTCCAGGACCATCACCATGATTAGAGAACGGAGCAACCAGAAGCGTGACATAATCACGAATCTTAAAGTTATCTAGTGCGTTTTCATAATCTTCTTCATCTTGTGGCTCTATAACAATATAGTGTGGAATGTGCATACGTGCAAATGATCTAGACGTGATCATGGTATCTGCACGACCCTTAGATACGATATACATCGGATGCTCTGGATTAGTACGAGGCTCTTGCACCCATCTTAACTTTAGGTTCTTTGTGACGTTCAACTTGGGATGCCACATACTCTTAGTCTTGTCAGTTATGCCCTGATCAATTTTTAGAGAGAAGTTGTCGTAGTCTTCTTTACGTCTAAACTTCATTGTGATAGTTCTATACGAACCATTCTCATCTTGAACGAACTCTGGCATTCCAATCCAATGTTCTTTCCAAACCTTATCATCTTCAACATCACTAACTTCGGTATTTTTAGCTTTAGAAGACAGCTTCGACGGATCTATGGTGATCGGCACATCATCAACCTCATCTGGTCCAAATAGACTTAGAGATGGATCTATTAAAGGATAGTATGCTGATTTAGTGGGTATCATTTGATTAAGCTTGGTGCAGAAGTCTACAACATCATCTAAGTTACGAAAGTGTACCTTCACTGCTTTCCATACATCAGATTCCAAAGAGCTTTTCGCTTTGGTCATATCTTGAAGAACTACGGGCAGAGGTTCATCGAAAAACTTATCCAAGCCAATGCTATAAGAATCATTCTTACGTGCATCAGCTTCCATATAGTTATCGTATCCTGAACTTTCTTCTACCTTTATGTCACTCATGTAAAAAACTCCGTTAAATCTGAAAATGTTTTATTCTTGTCATTATATCTCATCTCGATCATATTGTCAATACCTAATTTCCAGTTCGATAGGCTGTGCTTCTTCCTGGTCATCTCAGCGATCTCATCTCTACGGCCTTTCATCACATTAGCGAATTCCCGTACAGTCGTTTCGAACTCAGCACTAGAGCATCTTCGATTGACTTTAATATAATGTGTTCGATGAGCGGCAATCGATTCGCTGGCATGTACGTCACTATCATCTGTCATGAGAATAACTGGAACTCCACAACCCAAAGCTTCCATTGCAGTAATGCCCCAAGATTCCTTAGGCCAAGTAGAACAAAAAACTTTCGATTTAGATATCATGTCCATGACATCGGTGTGAGGTAATCCTCTCATAGTATGCTGTGGCTCAGACCAATGCTGATTAGACTGTACATAATCGTTAACTGTGTCACTCTTGTATACTCCATCATTAGTCATTACAAGACTATTTAGGTCAGTCTTTTTAAGCTTATCGTGAACCAAGAAAGGCGCTTTCTCGTTATCACATCTTCCCACAGTCGATACGTCATAAATCGTATCAGAAGACATTGGAGTATCTTCTGGCAAATATGATGGATTTATGAATCCCTTGATCTCACCAAAATCTACGTTCTTAATTCTTTCTGCCATAGTTCTATGAAAACTTAGTTGTGTGGGACTCACAAACCAAATGTGTGCGCCATAATCATTCAAATCTCTTAGTATTGTGCCTAACTCCACCATACGTATGTCACGCACAAGTGGTTCATGCATGATAGCAATTAGTGGAACTCCAAACGTTCTCATCATGTTGCCCCACCAGGGATTGTTAAATAAGATCATATCTGGATCGTGCATGGCAATTGCGTCTGCTATCTTGCGCTTTGTTCGTCGGTTCTCTTTATCTTCTTTAGTGATACACAACGGTATGATACCATCGATATTTCGCTCTAGGTCTTGGCAGAACTTTTCAATACCACCAGTGATGACAGGACTATCCGAGTCTTGGGTCTTCACTACCTCGAAGTGAGTTGAGTAGGGTAAGAGTATCTTCATTTCTTAAAGTCCGACTCAGCAGACACAACTCGCTTACGTAAGTCACTGGTTGAAAATCTATGCTCTCTGCTGTTAAAGTATAAGTCCATGCCTAGAGTATCACACAAATCTCTACCAGTAAACTCTTTATCTTTGTACTCTACCCCAAGAATTCTGACATCAATTTTGTACATAGTTAAGATATCGAGTAAGTCTTGTTCAGTGGCATACACCAGAATTTCATCAACATACTTGATAGCTGATAGCTGTGAATAACGTTCAACTATAGTTTGTATAGGACCGTTCTTTTCTGGTCTGTCTACGCTAGGATCAATTTGCAAACCACAGATCAAATAGTCACATTGATCTTTAGCCTCACGTAGCATAGCAACATGACCTGCATGAAGCAAGTCGAAAGTACTAGCTGTGAATCCTACTGTTTGCATTTCTCTTTTAGTAATTTCCATGTGTGTCTCCAATCATCAACTTGTACGGCATCATTTCCTCTAGCCCGTACTTCCATAGCAATCTCGTGATCATTCCCACCGGGAAAGGTTTTATCACCGTAAAAATGTATTATAGCATCTTTATCGAAGTCTGTCAAGACCTGTTCTTTGCCTCCACCTTTTTTAACAATATCTATGCCAGTCTCACCTGCCACTTGAAAATTGTAATCAGTAAATCTATTTCTTAGGTGTTCTGCTATAATATTGCGCTCATTGTGAATCTCATCATACTCAACATAATCTTTGCGTTGTTGATCGTTGGCATTGCGCCCTACGATAGAGAAGTTTAATAAACCAGGACGTATCTCGATATGACATCCTGTTCTTATGTAAAATTTAGATACTGAGAGTTCGACATTCAATGCTTTCCATAGTTCATCACCAGGCAAATCTTCAAATTTTGAAGTTCTTATTCTTTTATCACCAATCCAGTGGTCATTGCCACTACACTGATATGCGCCCTTTAATTTAGAGTAGATGTCTTTACCCAACTGCTCTTCTGTTTTAGGTCGATCACTTCCTGTAACTACGTATACATCGTGATCATGGCAGAATGAACTAAACCACAATGAGAAGTCCTTGTCCATTCTGCCACGACTAGGTGTCAGCGTACCATCAACATCAAACATGAAAATCAAGTGTACATGTCCACTGCTTTAGTACGCAGAACATTCATTTCATCTTTTAACATAAGTTTATCCTTCTTCAATTTTGTCACAAATCCGTCAGGTGCCTTTTCAGCTTCAGCACATTCTATAAGTTTATGCACCCGTTTATGTTCATCTTCTAGCCAACTCAGCCTATCAGACATATTCATCTAAGTCTCCTATCCTGTTGCTATTCTGCTAAAGTTCTTTACCTTCTCAAACTTAATCACACTGTGGAACTTGTCAAACAACTGGTCGCCTTTGTGGCTGATAATAAAGATATTGGAATCTGAAGTAAGCTCTTCTATAATCTTCAGAAACTCCTCAGTACCAGAACTATCTAATGATGAATCCATAATCTCATCCATAATGAGAAGATTTGTAGATACAGAATTTCGCAGTTTAGAGACTGCTCTCCATGTAAACAACAAAGCTAGATCAATACGCAACTTCTCACCTTCGGAGAATGATGCATACGAGAACTCATCACGAAATCTAGACTTGATCGTCTCATTAAAGTTTTCGTCTAATTCAAATTGTACAAAGAAGTCCATAGCAGACAGGTACTTACCGATAAGCTTGTTCATCACAGGAACATATTGCTTAATAATACGAGTCTTGATACCGCCATCTTTCAGCATAGAAGATACCACAGAAAGAATTTCTTTATCATCGAACAACTGGTTCTGCTTGTTGTGATACGATAATAAACTCTCTTCTTGATCTTTAATCTCACTGCTGTCGATAGCAACAACTTCTTTCTCTGCTTCATCTAGATCATTCTTAATATATCCACACGAGTTTAAAGCCATCTTACGATTAGCTCTATGTTCGCTAACCTCTAGGTTCTTAGCATTAATAGCATCTTCAATATTACTGATCTCAGTAAGCCGCTCTTCAACCTTTAGACTTCTATGTCCAAGTTGTTTCCTAGCTGTCTCAATCTCTTGTGCTTTCTCAGTATTACCATTAACGGCACCACTCTTGAAGTCGTGTTCGATGCCCTGCTTGCAAGTTGGGCAGTTGTCGTTGTGTTCATAGAATGCGATTTCTTTTCGTAGCGACTTGAGTCGGTTTGATAGTTCTCCATCTAATGTCTGTAGCTCCTCTAACTTCTTCTTGACAGTAGACTTATCAGAGATGCCTTTAGTGGTATCTGCAACTTCGTCTAATAGAGTGTCAACTATGGCTTGTTCTGCCTCGATGAAGTCTACTTGTTCACGTAGCTTCTCTTTAAGTTTGCCTACTTCTATTTGCTTCATCTTACGAATGGATTCATTATGAGCTTTAGATGACGTAATCTTATTCTCTAGCAAATCTATCTGATACTTGATCTCAGTGATCTCAGTCTTGTTTGCAGTGACACGCTCTTTAAGCAATGTATTCATTGTAGTGAAGATTTGAATGTCTAGAAGGTCTTCAATAACTTCTCTTCTTTCACCAGCTTTCAACTGCATGAAAGGGACAAACGTGGAACTACCTAAAACAACTACTTGACCAAAAGACTTGTAGTTAAGCTTTAAGATAGTATCTTCTAGATATGTTTGATAATCACGGGCTGCCGCATCTTGATTAAGCAACTCATCATTCTTCCAGACTTCGAATATGCCTGGTTTGATGCCACGCTTGATCACATACTTATTACCACTTATAGTGAAATAAGCCTCTACTTCTAAGCCTTTGTTATTAACACTATTGAGTAGCTGATACTTGTTAATCTTTCTGAATGGCTTACCGTACAGTGCGAATGTCAAAGCATCGAGCATGGTTGATTTACCAGCACCGTTGTCTCCAACAATAAGAGTAGACTTACTGCGGTTTAAAAATACTTCTGTCCAAGCATTACCAGTACTTAAAATGTTCTTATAACGAACCTTTTCAAATAATATCATAAATTGATAGCCTCATTGTGTAGGTCCTCAAGAACTTTTTCGATCTTACCCTTATCATTAGTAATCTCTAAGTTCTGGACGTATTGCTTCAAAATTGTTAAAGTGTCCTGCGCTTCATCAACCAACTCGCTCTCATCGATAACATCAAGGTTCATGTGGTCTTCTACGACTTTGATGTCGCACGGAGCAGATGCTTGAAGTTTATCTAAGAACAGATCGAATATATAAGGATTGTTCTTAACTGATACAATAACTTTTATGAAAGTGTTTGCCAAGTTAGACGTATCTAAATTAGCAATGTCTTCTATAGTCATGTTAGTGTCATCGTACATTATCTTATGAAACAAACTAAACGGATTACGAATATGCTCCATCTTACGAGACTCAGTGTCGAACACGCTGAAGCCACGCTTTTGATCGTGATCAGACCAGGTCATCTCATATTGAGCACCTAGATAGGATATGTTACCAATCGATGAAGGTTGATGAAAGTGACCAGAGTACACAGAATCAAACTTAGCAAATGTAGTGCGGTCCATACCATGATCACATAGATGTCCTTTGTCCATCTCATAACCAGTAATCTCAAAATGACCCATAAGAATCTGTGCTTTAGTTTCAGACATAGCTTTCATAGACTCTTCATAGTTGTCAGCACATAGCCATGGAGCAAGCATTATTTTGCATCCATCCATCTCTAGCTCGACAGGTCTTTCCCAATACAGATGTAAATTTTCGTGACTAGTGTTACCGTACAGCTGGTTAAGGCTGTTTACGTCATTCGTGTTCTTGAAGTACGTATCATGATTACCAGCTATCATGTATAGCTCTATATTCTCATCGGCACAAACTCTCATGAAGTGATCTTCAAGATTCTTGGCTGTAACGAAGTTAATATACTTTCGTCTATCTGTGACATCACCTAAGTGAAAAATAGTAGTAATGCCATGCTCACGTAAATACGGAAAGAATACTTCCCGATAAAACTTTATTTGATGTTCAGCAATTGCGGCATTGTCATTTCTTGCGCCCCAATGCGTATCATTAATAACAGCAATCTTCACTCAGACTTCTCCTCGACTTTAGTCTCATCAGTATCTGGTTTATCATCGGGAAGAACTACGTCTTCTGCAATGAACTTCTCTAAACCAATCTTAGCTTTTATCTGCTTCTTCTTCTTATCCTCGATCTTCTTCTCATACGTCCTAACAAAGTCTGACATGTAATCGTTGTTAAGATCAATGTACGCAGGTTCACCAGAAGCATCATCAGCTCCATCTGTAGCTGTACCCGTCATGACTGAGTTTACAGTTACCTTGTGCTTAATATACAACTGTTTCTTCTCTTTGTCAATACGTCTTAAGAATGCATACCATATGATTTGAGTGAAGTAAGCGAATGGATTATGAGACTTCTCTGGATCAAAGTTGCCTAGTGCTTGAATAGCATTCTCTAAGCCGTCGCTGATCATCTCATCTTTATATGAATATCCTGAAAAGTTGGGTTTGGACGCTAGTCTAGTCGATATCTGATAGATACAGTGCCCAATATAGTTTGGTATTTGTGGACGTTTATCACCCGAGTCTTCTGCTTCGATACACAGTTTCTTGTAGGCTATGATAGCCTCTAAGAACTCCGGGTTATTAACGTAATTACGTTTTGCCATTAGATTCACTCCTTATTTGACTATCATTATAGCTGAAAGAACATGCCATGTCAAGCATTATATAAGATATTTTGTTAGATTAATTGAATTATTTTCAAGATATGTATTGACAAACCATGAAACAGACTGTATAATAGAGTTATCGCTCTTAAGAATAATACTAGATTGAGTAGTAATGTACATGGTATTCTCACTCTTTCTGCGAAAGTGCTTGACAGCAAGATCATCTCTGTGTATAATAGCGTTATCGCTGTAAACAATAATACTAATGTTTGATCTGATCTCTAGATTCGAGGTATGCAACTAGTAGGTCTTCGACTTCTTCGGTCAAGTTTGTCTCTCTATCATCTTGCAGGTCTTTCAATCTAGATACGAATGTGTCGTAGTACTCTATTGCTTTTTCGTTAGCCTCTCCGCAAAACAAAACATCGTCATTTCCTAGAGTGACAGCATTTGCTTTAGACAATAGCATCCAACTCTTAGCAAAGAATCCGTGTACTGGGTGTATGCGTACCTGAATTGGATTCTCTACTACGATACTCTCTTTATCAGTCTTTATTAGATCAGCTATAAGATCATCACCATTATTCATTTTAATATGTATCAACATGGCTTACCCCTTAACGTTAACATTATATATACGATACTCAAAACCCTCATCGTTGTAAATCTTTACTCTTTCCATGAAGTGTTTAGTAGCGAAGTTCTTGGTCTGTTTCCATTGTAGATCATCTACTATATCGTAAAGCGTAGCTTTACTGTTCCCATCATGCTTTCTTAATACTCGTCCGATTGATTGTAGATTTCTGATTTTCGATTTAGACGGGCTTGCAAAGATGATATTGTCCAAACGCTTGATATTAACACCAGTGCTGAAAGTACCATAACTAGCGAGGATAATATTATCATCATTTGTTTCAGACAATCTCCTAACATCCTCACGCTCTTCAGCGCCAACTCCGCCATGTATGAAGTGTATGTTCTTACCTTCTTTTTCAAGCATGGGATGTAAGACTTTACCGTGTTTTTCGACAAACTGAAATAGAATAAGAGTGTTGCCCTTGAGACTATGTGCCAAATTTTTAATGTATTTATTACGTGATTCATTACCAACAATCCAGTCAATTTCTTCTTGATAGCTCTTACCTTTATTTAGCTTCCTAATTTCGTCTGGATATTGGAGAGCAATTGCTACAATACCAAACTCCGCAAGCGTGTTGTCTTCGATCAGCTTCTTAGTTTGAGTTACTTCAAATACTGAACCGAATAAACCTTCTAACACTAGCTTGTGTGTTTCTGTGCCATCTAACGTGCCTGTAAATCCATAACGATACTTACAGTCAGGCATTTTTTCTAATACTGATACTAGAGACTTAGCTTTGAATAGATGTGCTTCATCTCCCATCACTACGTCAAACTTAGCAAACCAATCCTTTTTCAGCTTGTATACTGATTGCCAAGTAGTGATGGTTATATCGGCATCTACATTCTTATCGACACCACCTCTAATCTTGTGTATGCTGAGTTCATTGCCATTGTTGTATTCGATGAAGTCTGTAGACATTTGCTCGACTAGTGACGTTGTTGGTACAACAATTAAAACCTTTCTCTGCGAGGACTCTACGTGATATCGTGTCAATAGATATATGATAAAAGACTTACCCGATGCTGTTGGCGATAGCAGTAATGCTCTATCACTTTTGAGTGCATGAACTACTGCGTTGTTTTGATAATCTCTAGGAACAAATGGCGAGTTAAACTCTTTTGATAGATCGAGTCCAGCAGTATCTTGTACGGGATTGTTGGGTACAACTCCCTTATCTACCGTAACATGGTATTCCCTAACGTTGCAGAACTTGAGTATGTACGGAACTAGTCCAGCATATATCATACCAGTCATAACATTGAGTAGACGAATCTTACCGTCCCAAACTTTGTTACGTACAGAAGGCATAAACTTAGCACCAGGTACTTCGAATGTGAAGTACTCCGACATTTCCATCTTCACGCCAGGGTCAGCATTGACTCTAACGTAGACTTCGTTTACCTTCTCGATACTCACTTCATCCATTATGCACCTGTTCTAAAGCGTTCCCAATCAATTATAGATTTGATTTGAAATCCTCTATTGTTAATTTGTTTAATGATTGCTTCTAGATATTCTACCTTCTGTGCCTGTGCACCTATCTTCAGAGACGAATCTATGATGTCATCGTCTGCTTCTAAGTATGATGGAATATCTTGTCGTAGAATTTTTAGGGGCTGTGGTTTCCAACCAAACTGCTTTAGCTCAGTATCGTCTAGTTCGCCTCTATAGTATTCTGTCTTGAGTTTGAAAAGCTTCTTATAGTCAGCTTTCATTTTACGTAGGATGTAACCTTCACCCATGTAAATTTTGAAGTACTTGTTGTGTAGCTTCGGCGTTTGTGATGCTTCGTTTGATATGTTTATAGTATCAACTGGTCCATCTTTTTCCCACGCTTCAATAATATCTTCTAATTTCATTCATAATCTCCATAATTAATACAAGTGCAAATGCACGAGTTTTCAAGCTTACAGTATTTCTATAGTATAATCACTGTATTTAAATGTAACATCAAAAGTAGGTGGATTGATATCAGCTTCAGTAGTATTTAGCTGTATTCCACCAACGGCAACTGGGAACATCTCTTTGAACGTTAGTCTAAGATTGGGGTTCTTATTGCTATCCATTATAATGATAGAGCCAGATGATGTTACACCTGTTCCTTTTGGATTAACAGATCCTGCCGCACCCGCAACTTGAGGCGAGTTCAAAGCCGCATATCCAGTAAAACTTTCTGGTCGAGTAATAGCCTCTAACCAATCTAAGGATTCTTTAAACGATAGCATGTTTTCGTCTGCTATGATAGTCATTGCTAAGTCTTCATACACTAGTGTATCACCAGGTGTATAGATTGACTTAAACGGGGTCATTCTCTCTGCGTATCCCGAGTTTACTCCAGGTATGTTTATCTGCTGTACATAAAACTCTACGTTAGGCAGTCTCTCAAGTATGAACCTAAACTCTACGTTTGATAAGAAGTTATTTGTTGCCATGTTGTCTTCTCCAGTTATATGTACTATTTATACAGACAAAAAAAAGAGGCTCCGAAGAGCCTCTTTAAAGTAGGTTGGGTTAACCCCAATCTTATTTTTATAGCAAGTTGGTAACTGCTGTACGTCTGTAGTAGACGTTAGTGTTAGCAGTAAGAGCACCTTGTGTAGCAGCCGCAGATCCGTCAGCGAATGGGTTTGATACCATACCGTAACGAGTCTTAAAGCCAAGCTTCGACTGGAAGCTATTCTCACCAACTGCACGAACCATTTGTAATGGCACGTATGGGCAATAGAAGAGACCAGCATCGAATGTGCTAGAACCCTTATAACCAACTACCATGTAGTTAGCACCGGCATATGGATCGATATACACTTTGAAGCGACCGTTAAGAACACCAGCAAAAGTATTGCCTGTGTCATCTGGTTGCAAGTTGTTGCTGTTCAAAGCAGGAGCATAGTCTAGAACGCCAGCCATTTGAAGTGCAGATGCAACATCAGATGAACATACGATCAAGTTACCTTTGCCTCGACGGGTGTCTTTAGCAATTTGGTTAGCTTCTTTTTCGATTTGGAACATTAAGCCTTTAAACTTCTCTACTGACCAACGACCATTTGCATCAACGTCTAAGTTGAAAGTACCGTTAGTAGCAACTCCGCCTTGTGAACCAGCTTTAGCTGTCATGTATACCGTACGAATTACTTCACGGTTAATTTCAGCAAGCAATTCAGCAGACAACATGTTAGCAAGCTCAGTCTCAGCATCCAATCCGTGGATAGCTTTAAGGTCTTGAGCAAGTTCACTTGTGTACTCTGCTTTCAAAGCACGTGACTTAGCAGTTACAGATACTTTCTCGATAGCGAAAGACATTTGAGCGAACTCAGCAGCCGATCCATCACCAAGAGCTTCTGCGTCAGCAGTATCAAGGCCAGTACCAGTTGTTTCTGATCCAGCACCCAATGCGTTAGCATGAGTTCCAGCACCAGAATAATCAGTATCAGCTTCACTGTAAAACGCTTCTGGCTTACCGCCGGTGTCTTCGTACTTAGAGCGCATTGCAAAGATAAGTCCAGTAGGACCAGTCATTGGCTGAACGCCAGCGATATCATATGCTACCAAGTTTGGCATTGCACGGCGTACTAGCGAGATCAGTACGGGATCATATTTAGCCATATCAGCAGTTGAGTTAGCTGGTGCGGCCTCTAACAATGATGTAGGCGCCATAATCTCGCCTTGTGCCATTGCTGTTTCTGTGTTCTCTAGCAAAGTAGCAGTAACTGCCGCTCTGTGAGAATTTTGGATGCCGGGAAGAGCAGTATGCTCTAAGATTGGCTTCCACTTGTTCATTAGTTCTTCATTTCTCATTGTGGTTCTCCTTTTTGAGATTTTACTTAGTGTTATTTATAAAAATTTATTGTGCGTTAGAACGGGAAAGCGAATCAGCGTAACGAGCAATCATTGGATCAATGGCAGCTGGCTTTGCTTCTTCCGCAACTTCTTCCTGAAGAAGATCACTTTCATCTTCGACAACAGGTGCAGACTCAATAAAGTAGTTGGCTTTAATAGCCTCGACTTTAGTGCTATACTCATCAGTTGATTCGTAAGACACGCCTTCTGAGAGAACACGCAATTTTTCAACTTGGGTGTCAGTTAAGTCCTCAGAAATAGTTTTGAATGCAATTTCAATATCAGCCTTTTGCTTTGCTTCACGAACTTCAATCATTTGCTCGACAATCTCGTTGTATTTAGTAGTAGACTCTTCGAGTTTTCCTTCTAAATCAGAAACGATATCGACTTGCTCTTCATTGATTTCCATGTTATGCTCAGTTACAAGACCCTTGATACCAGACAGTAGTGACTCAGCGACTTCAACTTTAACGTTGCTTTCGATTTGAACCTTGTTGTCATCCATCCAGCTTTCTACAACGTAGTCTAGATATTGATCAACTTTTTCTACCAACTCGTCAACAGTAGCATCAACTTGCTCCTGAAGATCACTCTCAAACTTTTCTTCTAGTGTAGCTGTTTCGGCTAACACCTTTTCGTGTACAGCGGCTTCGAAGATTGCTACTGTTTGTGTTTTAAAATCTTCAGACAGATCAGTGCCTTCAAACATACGCTCGATAGACTCTTTCAAGCCTGCGTCATTTGTGCCCTGTGGGGTTTTAACATCATCTTCGATGTTATCAGCCTTAGCGTCTGCTTTCTTTTTCAGGTCGCCTTTACGCTTTTTGACAGCGCCTCCGGTACCTGAGACTGCATCAGCAGAATTCGAGTCTTCACCCGTTGCTTTCGCTTCGTCTAAATCTAGATTCATCTCTAGTTCTTCACTCATTTGGTTTCTCCTTTAATAGTAGGTTTGTTCTTTTATTTATATTATTCATGTTTTTGACAATGAACTTACAAATTTTTCAAATAGAGCCGCAGCCTTAACTTCTAGCTCTCTTGTAGAGACCTTAGCGACCTCTTTAATCTCTTCTTCAATTTCGTCAAAGACATTAGCCATTGCCCATGAAGAAGATGCAACATCATATATCCAATCAACGCCTTCCATGACACCTTTTACAAATGCGTCTGGAGCCGATGGATCAGCTACGATATCGCCTGCTGTTGCAAGCATGAAATCGTCCTGAACTTCCATAATGCCGTTCTTGTTTTGTTTAATTGACCCCATGCCACGAGAAGAGATCCCTACGAGACCTCCCTCATTGATAATATTTTTAACGATACTACCCATGGGAGTTTCCATGATCTTTGCTCGACCTACAATATTGGATCCATCTCTTTTTAGTTCAGTGAACATGTGAGATACACGGTCCAAATTGATTGTTGGTCCTGCAGGATGTCCTAGTTCACCGTAAGCTCTATTCTTAGCTACGTAATTTTCATTGTACCTTTTCATTTCTTTTTCTAAAATGGATACAGGGTACATACGTCCATTTCTGTTTTTGATATCACCCTGCATGATGATACCTTCGATAAAGTAGTTTTTACCTTTTTTGTTACCCTCTTCGTCAAGTATATCTTCTTGGATATATTGAACGTCTTCGACTAACTCTTTAATTAATAGTGACATATATGCTCCTTACGTATAAGCAACTGGTGTGTACGAGATAGCGCCAGTGGGTGTGATAGTTTGACCAACCTGCTTCTCAATAATTACAGATTCGGCTGGATGCATTTTAAAACTATAGCTTACTCCGGCTTCACGGTCAGCGGTTGCGGCAACAGCATTAATAACAATTGTATTAAGACCACTAGCGAGTTCGTTACAAATTCTAACTCTACTAGCTGTGGTTCCTGAATGGTTCGCCGCACTAGTAGCGGCTCCTGCCAAAGATACTAGTACTCCTGTGCCTTTAATTTCTTGTGCCATTCTAATTACCTGCCCGCATAGCGAATTGTACGATCTGCATGAACTTTTTACTGTCGTTCAGCATAGACTCGACTTTCTTTTTATTCTGCGTATTTAACGCTTTGTGCATGGAGAGTACCATAGATGCTGTAGTTAGATCGACTTTCTGCTTCTTGCCGTCTTTAAACTTAATCTGCTTAATAGACTTCGACTTAACGATATCTTGTAAGTCGGCTACTACGTCTTCAGAAATCTCTTCAGATTCCTCTTCGATTTCGTCAACTCCTTCAACTACTTCCTCAGACTCGGTTACAGCAGTAAACTTAGATGTCATAGAGGATACGATTTCATCACGCTTCAGCTTTTGAGCATCAGTCATCTCATACATCTTTTCGCCGTCTTCTTTAGATACATCAGCAATACGAGGCTTACGCTTCTTACCTTTGATTTCTCCAGAAAACTGGTCATCTGGTGCAACGGGATGATCTTGCTTAGTTGCAATATGCTTGTTTACGAAATTCTGTTCATCTTCGGACTTGGCTTTTGTTATGCCAGATTCCTTAGATCCATCGTTCACTCCCTTAGCGACTTTGGCTTCTGAGAACATATCCTTAAAGCTTTTCATGTTGGCCCCTTACTCTTCGTCTGTTGCGACTTCGATGTTTTCAGCCGCTTCAGGCTGAAACATGTCAGTATATTTGTTTTCGATAGCAGATGTCATTTTATCTGCCATAATGTCGTTGAACTTGGATTCGAATTCTGTAGCATCCTTGTTCATCGCTGTCTTAATCAATTCTTTAACGCTCATTACTATCTCCTATATTCTATAATCTTATTTATATTTTATTACAACTAGTGCTTGGATTAATTAAATTCGTTGTTATCAGAGCCTTCTTCTGACTCTTTTTCTTCTTCTTCTTCAATTTCTTTATCCATGCTCTCAATATCATCTTCAGACATATACAAAACATTCTTACGTACCCAATCTTGCGAGTAGTACTTTCCTGTATAATCATCAATGTCTCTGAGAATGCCTAGTCGCTCTCTCAAAATTTCACTTGTCTTTAATTCTTCAAAATGGTTATCGCTCATAAAGTCGTATCTGATGTTAGCCGCAATTTTTGGCCAATCTTCTGGAGTAATAACTCCTTTAAGTATCAGTTGCTTCTCTAAAAGCTTGTCGAATAATGTAGAAAACCTTGCACGTAGTCTAGATATAAACTTACTAAACTTGATCTCATCACGTGAAATCTCGCTTGCTCTACCTAAAGAGAACCCAGCGTCTGATTCCATTCTAGATGCAGGTACATTAAGAGCTTTAAACAATCTCTTTTGAAAGTACAATACATCGTCAAGTTCACCCAAGTTCTGTCCACCTGGTAATGTTGTAATCTCTGTCCCTCTACCACCTTCTCTTCGTGGTAACCAGAAATCGTCAGTCATAGACATATGTCTACGATCATCTTTAACGTCACCTGTAGCCATATCATAAACTAATCTATTCTTGTGCTTAGTCATCATATCACGTAGATATTGCTCTGCTTTCATTTTAGGCAGATTACCTACATCAATATAGAAGATACGTCTTTCTGGAGCACGTGAAATTCTATAGATAACTACCGCATCTTCCATCATTCTTAGCTGGTTGAGCGGCTTATATGCTTTGTGCATGTGAGATAACACTAATGTGCTACTCTCGTTAAGCATACCTGAGTTTGCGTTAACGATTGAATCTTTTGCAATCTTCAGTCCGTTTAGCCCAGACTGTGTTCCATCATTATTAAACTGTTGAGATTGATTACCAGCGATGTTGTTAAAACCTTTCTCGCTGTAAATGTAATACTCATTCTTAACCTTTTTGCCAGTAACATTATTATCTTTACTGCCAATTTTTGCATTATCATACTCACGTATCTTTCTGATCTTACGTGGGTCGATATACCTTAATTCTTGTATGCCCTTCTTTGGTGACTTAACATCAATCATTATGTGATAGTTGATTCTTCCATCAACATACCACTTCTGAAAAGTCTCATAACCATTATTAGAGAAGTCTAGTAACTTAAGTACCGTGTCAAATTCTTCACGAACTTTTTTCTTAATATTATCAGCTAAATCAAGATCATCTGTAATACACTCAACAACCTTGTTGTCAGTTGATACACAGATAGCCTCATTAACAATATCATCTACTGCCTGAGACACTTCTGGTTGCTGAAGCATTGTTCTATACTTCTGTACAAGTTCGGCTTCTGACTTAGCAGTGCCGTCCATATCCAAAAATGTGCTGATGCCAGTGCCTGTTGCGGCAATGTTTACAGCGCCGTCATTATCTTCTGGCGTAACAAACGAAGGTATGTTAACGTTATCGTCTGATCTTCTCTTTATTTCAAATCCAAATAATTCCATAGTTTATCCTTTATAAAGGGAGTGCGTGAACACTCCCCCAATCTAGTTGCTCAATTAAGCGTTAGTGCCGCCAGTACCTGTGATACCACCTGCAACGTTCCACCAATCATATTGGAATGTCACGTCAAATCTCTCGATATCGTCTGTAGTGTTCCAATCCATAGTGATTGCGCCAACTGTAGTTGGGAACAAGCCATTGAAATTGTAGACTCTAAGAGGTACACCAGTTTTAGAGTATTGAGTGATCTGTGCTTGTGACTTGTACTCGTTACTTGCCGCTGTTGCTAACTGTCGTGTGTTTCCTTCATGAGCGTTAATAGAAGCCATCCAGTTTTCCATCGCATTGCGAATTAGGAAGTCTTCATCGTTCATGATAGTAACAGTCCATTCTGCGAATGTTCTGTCTCCCGCTACCTTTACTTTACGACCGAAATACGGGATCTCGATTGTTCCCAGTGTACTCTCTGGGATTGCTGCCGCTTGAACCATGAAGGGAGTCTTAAGATCAGCTATTGCATTTACAGGGTTTGTAATCTGTACTTGAAATAGTGACGCTTTAGCGCCTCCAAAGGTCAATTGGCTTTTGATTTCGTTAATGTTGAAAGCCATTATTCATTTCTCCTTTGAAT